>Ga0224511_10000014_pt1 | contig 153430 bp, 122 predicted proteins | sample SF_May12_sed_USG_2_FD_169988 | JGI IMG/M metagenome (GOLD analysis project Ga0224511, IMG submission 169988) | Sediment microbial communities from San Francisco Bay, California, United States - SF_May12_sed_USGS_8_1 | ecosystem: Environmental > Aquatic > Marine > Sediment | place: USA...
CGCTGTTGAGGTTATAGCCGGACCAGTTGATGGCCATGTTCTGACTGGTCTGGTTGATGGTGGTGTTGCTGCCGCTCTGGTTGATGCTGCCGGTGCCGCCGACTACTTCACCGCCGACAGGAGCGGCGTGTACACAGGGCAGCACGATGAGATTGGAAACAATCAATGATAATGTTGCCGACTGTAACCAGGTACCTTTCCTGATCACACGCGCATGATTGTTTACTGTTTCACCATATATCAAAGCGTTATGTTTTCCACTCATTACCTATCCCTCGATAGAGAAATTATTAATCCTGCCAGGCAAGATCATGTGTATTCTTGAGGGATAAATTAACGCTATAGATATACAGCAATGCCACGCAAAAGCAGTGCATGTAATGAACTTCAACGGTGAGATGTGCTATGGCATGTATGGCACAACTACCTGCGTTTTATCCCTCAAACCGTCACCTGTAAGTGACGATGCTTTCCTTGCTCTTCGGTAGTCCTGCCACAGTTTGATTAACCGAGTCTTTCAGTCAAATACTGTCAGTAACTTTGCGTACCGGTAATTTCCCGGTTTGCCTTTATCGGAGCATCCGGTGACTTCCAGCCACCACAACTTCTCAGAACTCTTGATTGGTTAAAATTTGAGCTAATGTTAATGGAGCCCAAAAACAGATGCAATTAATTCCTTAGTATTTAGAATTATTTTAAGCTCCCGGTGTAGGAATAGTCCTACAAAACCAGCCTGTTATGCCAATTTGCGACTGATTTTTGCTTGAAGCGGGATTTTATTACAGATTCAGCGTACATGCCATGCAACATCGCTACCGACTGTCAGTAACACGCGGCCTTTTATCTATACCGACAAAGACATGTGCATTTCTGCAGCATGGATGCAGGTAATCTGCATATATATTAAGGAATAATATTTGAACCGGACTTTTAGTCGCTGTTGCCATCCGGTATTAACCGGTAAAAAGGATGCCAACCCAGGCTCCTGTCATCATGGTGGCCATCGTACCGGCCATGATGGATTTCATTCCCAATGCGGCTATTTCGGCCCGACGTTCCGGCACCATCGTCCCCATCCCGCCCAGCATGATACCCAGACTGCCAAAATTGGCAAAACCGCACATGGCGTAAATCATGATTAGTTCGCTGCGTTGTGACAAAGCCTGGGCCGGCAAGGAGACCATGTTGAGATAGGCCAGAAACTCATTGAGGATGGTCTTGGTGCCCATCAGGGCGCCCGCTGTCACGGCCTCATCCAGGGGTATCCCCATTAACCAGACCAGCGGGGCAAATACCCAACCCAAACAACGTTGCAGGGTAATCGGTTCACCGCTGACAGTTGGTAAAAAGGCCAACAAAATATTTGCCAAGGCAACCAGCGCGACAAAGACGATTAACATCGCAATGATATTGATGAGGAGCTTGACCCCGTCCAACGTACCACGGGTAATGGCATCCATGGAACCGGTGGCTTCACTTTGCAGTGATGCCTCGCCCGCTGTCACCGTTTCATCCCCCGGCACCATGATCTGTGCGATCAAAATAGCCGCAGGCACACTGATAACTGAAGCTGCCAGAATTTGTCCCAGGGCATCACTACGCACGCCTGACAGAATGCCGGCGTACAACACCATCATGGTCCCGGCAATTGTCGCCATACCGGTTGTCATAAGGGAAAAAATCTCCGCCCGACTCATCCTGGCCAGATAGGGTCGAACAAATAATGGCGCCTCAATCATGCCAACAAAAATATTGGCCGCCGCTCCCAGCCCCAGGGCCCCGCCAATTCCCATACTGCGAGACAGCAGACGGGCCAGTTGGCCGACTATCCACGGCAAGATGCGCCAATAAAACAGCAGGGCTGACAAGGCACTGACCACAATGACCAGCGGCAGGGCCTGAAAGGCAAGAATAAAACTGTTAGCCGGATTTTTGACCTCGAACGGCGGCTGCCCGCCCCCGATATATCCAAATAAAAAACGCGTCCCGGCGGCCGTGGCTTCATTCAGGACCAGTACCACATGGTTGAGACCGGTAAAAACAGTCTGGATAACCGGCAGTTTCAGGAGCAACAGGGCCGTCACCAATTGTATTCCCAGACCGATCATCACCTGTTTCCAGGAAACCCGTTGCCGGTTTTCACTTAACAGCCAGGCAATACCGATAAAAATGAAGAGACCAAACAGGCTTTGCAGCATCAGCATCCCCGACCCCCGTCGTAATTTGTGGCCGGTGTGTTGATTATTTATTACCCCCGGCGCGAGCAATTATATGCAAAAGTTATAGCATAAATGTTACTTGTCATGGCTGATATGCTGCCTATAATAGACTGAAATATCCATTAAAGTCGGTTACAGAGACAGTCGATACACTCTCCCATGCACAAACTCTTCACCAGCCTGTTTCGTGATGGGGTACTCAGTTTACTGCTGCCTGCCCTGCTCCTCATACCGTTATTTGGTTTGCATTTTCATTTGCCGACAGCTCACTCTGATCAGACACCACATACGCATCAAGCTGAAACGCACCTTTTTCATCTGCATAAGTCTGCACATGACAATATTGATGTAGAGGAGGCGGTTGATCATGCCAATGATGGTAAAGAGGTAAATCTGGACCAGGATACCCGATATACCAAGTTATTCCAGTTTCTCTGCTGTATTGCTCTGTTCTTTTGTCTGCTCATTGTCTTGCAGTTGAGCGGCACACAGCACCACGCCCACTACTTTGTCTCGTTCAAACCTCGCTTCGAAATTTTTCGCAATCTGCTGCGCGGCCCTCCGCTTACCTGACTTAATGACAGGTTAGTTTCAATCGGACACCGGTTTTGCCCGGTGCTCCAACGCGCAATCCTGATTATTATATTAAGGAAGCAGTTTTATGTATATGAAGAAAAGTTTCTCGTTTTTACTGTTGTTATTGTTCTTTTTGGCCGGCAGTGGTTTGGTGTTCGGTCATGGGATGTCTGAAGCCGAAAAACAATCCATCCTGGATGGTGGGAACCTGAGCTATCTCTGGCTGGGTGCAACACACATGTTGACCGGTTATGACCACTTGCTGTTTGTGTTCGGTATCATATTTTTTCTGACCACGTTCAGGGATATCGTGAAATATATTACAGCGTTTACCGTGGGGCATAGTATTACCCTGATACTCGCTACTTTTGCCGGCATGCAGATTAATTACTTTTTGATTGATGCTGTCATCGGTTTGAGTGTTTGTTATATCGCCTTTGCCAATTTGGATGGTTTCAGGAAACACTTACAGATTCAGCCACCCAATTTATTGGTAATGATTACCGGGCTGGGTTTAATCCATGGACTCGGTCTGTCCACTCGTTTGCAACAATTACCCCTCAACCATGACCAGCTGTTGTTGAATATTATCTCCTTTAACATTGGTATAGAGCTGGGCCAGGTTCTGGCATTAGCGGTAATGCTGTTGCTGTTGACCGGCTGGCGCAAAGCGGCCTCATTTCAAGCCTTCAGCAAACTTTCCAACCAGGCGCTGATCTTTGCCGGGATATTACTGTTCAGTATGCAGATACATGGTTACTGGCATGTCACCGCCCCTGATGAATTTGGTTTCAGCTCGGATAATCACTATCACGATCATCTGCGCATGAATGAAACACAACGTCCAGTATCAACTCACGAATCAATTGACTAATTGGAGATTCACCATGAAAACATTCTACAGCGCCCTGTTTTGCAGCATGTTGTTACTCACAACGCCGGTTATCGCCGGTCCCGGCCACGGTCACTCGCACGGTCCTATCAGCCGGGATAAAGCGGTTATCAAAGCGGAAAAACGTCTGCAGCGACTTGTTACGCAGGGTAAAGTTGATAAAAGCTGGGCAGACAAAAAGGTAAGCACAATCGAAAAGAAAACATATAATGGCAAAGAAGAATGGGTGGTTATATTTACCAACCCTGATTTGTCCGACAAATCGAAACAAACCCTGTATATGTTCTTTAAGCTGGATGGTCACTATTTGGCAACCAACTATACCGGCAAATAAATCAGCTTAAACTCACAACCGCCGCCGGTACACTCCGGCGGCAATCCTTCAGGCGGGAATTGAATCGTGTCTTTCTGCCAGAATACGTCCGTAGGCATCGACCTCCGCCAGAATAGCCAGTTTGGCTTCATCACCGGCGCACTCGGCCCGGGCAGTATCCAGTTCTGACTGAAATATCGCAAAACTCCGATGCCCGCTTTCACCCTTGACCAGGCGTGCCTGACAGTGCTCCCGCCACTGCGCCTGTTCATCGGGGCTTAGCGTCTCGGGGAAATTACGCGCCCGATATCTGAACAACATCTCCGGCAGGCGTTTGTCCTCAAATGACCATGTCTGATTACCCAGCTCATTTGCAACGGTGTTATGGATGGTGTTCATCAAGGCTTTATCCTTGTCACCAAAAAAACCACCTGAGTAAATTTGCAAATCGGGATCAGTCACCTCCTCAAATTCCCGAGGTGCAAAGATCTCGGCGATCTTCTTCTGGATATCCTTGCGTGAGGCCAGCAGGGTCTGGCGATTTTTCTGGCAGCGCATCAGATCAATATCCAGCCGTTTTGCGGTTGCGCCGGTCAGTGTGGATGATGGCGCCAGTACCGGGCATTTATTGATCAAAAGCTGCTTTAACGCCGGACGTTCCGCGCCTTCCGGTAGATCCTCGACAGAGGTATAAAGTCGGTCGCGCAGCTTTTTGGCATTCATTTCCAGCAGGATATTCGGTTCAACAGACAGATCATAAACGATGATACTGTTTTTGTTGGTCGGGTGCGCGGCGATGGGGACCACCATGCGGGTATTGCCATGATCACTGCCATACATACCCGAGGTATGCAGGAAGGGCGTCATCTCCTTCATGTCTATATGTTTGAGCACTTCCTGTTTGCGACGCAACTTGTACAGAAAATCGAACAGCTTGGGTTGTTTGTCCTTGATGAGTTTCGCCATGGCAATCGTGGCATAAACATCGGACAACGCATCATGGGCCTGTTCATGTCCGATACCATTTGCAACGGTCAGTTCCTCGAGTTTAAAACTGCTGCGTTCCACATCCGCCCGTTGCGGCCAGATGATCCCCTCCGGTCGCAAATCGCGACAGGCACGGACCATATCGATGATGTCCCAGCGGGTGTTACCATTTTGCCATTCCCGGGCATAGGGGTCATACAAATTGCGATACAGGGTGTTGCGGGTCACCTCGTCATCAAAACGCAGGGAATTGTAACCAACACCACAGGTTCCCGGTTGTGACAACTCGGCCAGAATCAGGGCGATAAATTCCGCTTCCGGCAGTCCTTGTTCAGCGGCCCGCTGCGGAGTTATACCGGTAATGGTGGTCGAAACGGGGTTAGGCAGGTAATCTGCAGCCGGTTTGGCGAAAATATTCAGCGGTTCTCCAATGATATTTAACGCTTCATCGGTCCTCACTCCGGCAAACTGGACCGGCCTATCCCTGACTGGATCGATACCGAATGTTTCATAGTCATGCCAGTAAAGGGTGTTTTGCGCCATGCTGCAACTCCGCGAACAAATTGGGCGACCATACCACAGAGTGGCCGGGAGTTATACTTCAATCAGGAATGACGTCTGTGTACCGTTCAGTGTTCCTCCACACTGCTGATCAGTTCCTCATTTTCCGGTAATGCGATTGCCATATTCTGACAAGGGTCGTCTGTCACCCATTCGAAATCAATACTAACCCTGTCACCGGCGACAGGCCGAAACAGATTGTCGGCAAAGGCAACGTGCGCCGGGTTGTCACGATAACTGTCGATAACGGTTCGGTGACAAAAACGAATCAACCATGTGTACTGATATTTGGCATCCGCTTTTACCGCACGACCGGTGACAACCTGTCGGACACCCGGGATTTGGCTGAGGTTTTTTCTGCCCTCTGCCATCATGTGATCGGCCTGAGCGGCATCTATCCCCCGGACGTTATAGATAATCAGATGTTCCACCGGTAGCCAGGCCTCACACACAGCAAGGATCGCAGCGGAGCGTCCCGCACTGTTCGACAATTCCAGGCATGTGATCGCCTTTGTTTTGACTGCCTCGACAACATCACACATCAGTCCTCGACCTCGGCCTTCCGCTTGCAGCACATTGCGGTGTATTTGTGCAGCCCTTGCCTCATTCAACACAGCACCGAAATTAATCAGTGCTATGCCGTCATCTATCATTTGCCGGCATTGTTCCTTGCTGATGCCGGCATCTGCCTGAATGGATAAGGGTAGATGCACGCGGCGATTGACTTCATGAAGTTTCAGGTAGTCCGGCAACATATCCTGTTCACGCCGGCCATACACGGTAACCGGCACGACGCGCAGAAAATCCATACCGATCACATCAACATAATCTTCCAGCACAGACATATCCGATTTTGCAGTCAAGACCACTTCTGCCGGTACACCACAACGGTGGGCGGTAACGGTTAAATCCCTGCATAGTTGCAAATTTTCCATGTCATGCCGGGTACGACAATCCAGCATGACGGCATTACATCCGCCATTGATCGCCGCGATCAAACTTTCATAATCAGACACCTTCTGCGCCTGCACAGCAACAGGAATGCTCGCTTCCTGCGCCGCCTGTTCAATCACAGGCAGTAACAATGACGGATCGTCACCATTCGTGGCAGCGGTATTTATCCCCAGTACGACAGGCGCACGGATTTGTTCCGCCGCCTGTAGTACGCCCTTGACGACTTCTGGACTGCCAACTTCAAACACCGCCACCGCATACTCATTATGACGGGCATGCTGCAGCATATCGGTTATGGAAATAAGCGGCATAATAGATTGCCTTTTCTGTGTGTCAGTTGATTCGTCGATTGATTACGGCAAGGTCCTAATCATCTCCCCCCAATACACCCAGCAGATGCAACAAGCTGGTAAACAGATTGAAGATCGCCACATACAAACTGACTGTTGCCATGATGTAGTTGGTTTCACCACCGTGGATTAGATTGCTGGTTTCGTACAGGATCAAACCGGCCATCAGCAGAATAAACATGGCGGAGACAGCCAGTGACAACCCCGGCATTTGCAGGAATACCGCACCAAGCCCGGCCAGGAAGGCCACCAGGATCCCCACCATCAGGAAACCGCCCATAAAGCTGAAGTCCTTGCGTGAGGTCAGTGCATACATCGACAGGCCAAGGAAGATCGCACCGGTACCGCCCATGGCAGTCATCACTATCTGCGCGCCATTACTCATGGCCAGATATTTATTCAGGATCGGTCCAAGGGTGTAGCCAAGAAAGCCGGTCAGGGCAAAGACGAAGACCAGACCCAGAGCCTGTTCACGGAACCGGTAGGTTAAATACAGCAGGCCGAAATAACCCACCAACGTGAGTAATATGCCCGGATGCGGCAAATTCATGACCATTGAGATACCCGCTGTGACGGCACTGAATATCAGCGTCATGGCCAGCAGTGAATAAGTATTTCGTATGACTTTGTTCGTCTCAAGTACAGCCGTCCGGCTGCGTTCGAACACGGAATTGACTGGTGTATTCATGGAATTATCTCCGTCGTAAAAAACTGGTGTGTTAGAGTGAAAAATGGCATCCCTGCCGCAAGGCACAGCTCTCAGGGTTAAACAGTGATCATATTTGCCCGCAGGTGATCACGCTGACGTGATATTTTTCTGCTGACAGTTCGACCGGCACGGTCTGTGGCCCGATCAATGGCCACATACATATCCTCTTCGGTGTCTTCAATAACTACATCGGGTAACTGGTCCAATACGATCTGCAGCCGACACAGCTTGTCTGCGCCGCCGCGCGGGCCATTGATATCTTCCAGGCGGACAACAATCCGCTGGATATAGTCGTCTCGCGTTCCAAGGGTAAAACCAATACGGCGATTGACGTGTTCACGCAAGGCGTCGGTTAGGGAAAAACTGCGGGTTTGAATATCGATTTGCATCGCTGACCTCTCCGTTATTTTGGGCAGTACACGCGAGCAAGGTTAGCCCCCTTCCAAACCAAGAAAAAGTCGAATAATATTTGCTGATTATTCGTAATTTTCGAACTATTGAGGTTAGCGATGTTAAACCACAAGCATTTGTACTATTTCTGGACAGTTGCCCGGCAGGGCGGCATTGCCCGTGCCGGCGAACAGCTCCACCTGACCCCTCAAACGATCAGCAGCCAGCTCAGTCTGTTGGAGGAACAACTGGGAACGGCCCTGTTTGATCGAGTTGGCCGCGGTCTGCAATTGACCGAGGCGGGTCGTCTGGCCATGAGTTACGCTGATGAAATCTTCTCCCTGAGTGGTGAAATGCAGGAGATGATCCGCAACCGGCCGGGGGAAAGGAGCATACTATTTCGGGTGGGTGTTGCTGACGTGGTCCCCAAATCCATCGCGCACCGCCTGCTCACACCGGCTCTGGGCCTGCAGGAACAGGTCAGAATCGTTTGTCGTGAAGGGGATCTGGAATCACTGTTGGCCGAGTTATCGGTACATCGTATCGATCTGGTCATCGCTGACGGTCCGATCCCGCCTCACCTGCATGTCCGGGGCTTCAATCACCCCCTGGGTGATTGCGGGATCAGTTTTTTTGCCGCACCCGGCTTGGCCAAATCCGTGAATAAACCCTTTCCCGAGTGCCTGTCGGGCCTGCCCTTTCTGATCCCGGGTGAGGGTTCGGTATTACGTACCCAATTGCTGAATTGGTTTGATCGCCTGCACCTGCATCCCCGCATTGCCGGCGAATTTGATGACAGCGCATTGATGAAGGCTTTTGGCCGTGGCGGTGCCGGCATCTTCATCGCCCCCAGCCCAATCAGCCGGGAAGTGGAACAACAATATGGGGTAAAGGAGATCGGGCGCACCACAGAGATTCGCGACAAATTCTATGCCATCTCGGTGGAACGAAAAATCTCCCATCCTGCGGTTGCTGTGATAACAGAGAGCGCCAGGGAATGGCTGCTGGATCAGTAATTTCCCCCTTCACTCAGGCGGCATGCGCCAACGGATAATGGGCCACCATGAATTTTATCCATGTTGGATAGGACAATTTATGGCTTCAGCAGCAGGGCAATACCACTGGCAATCAACAGCCAGCCAATCAATTGATTAAAGGTCTGTTGTTTGATGGTGGTGTGAATATGCCCGCCGGCATACATCGCAACCGCCACAAGGGGCAGCGCACACAGGGCAAGATAGAGAGCTTGCAAGGGCATAAAACCGGTCACCACATATCCCAGGATACGGCTGGTTCCATCCATCAGGAACATCACCGCGATAGAGGCGCGAAAGGCCTGCTTTTCCAGTCCGCGCAGATGCAGATAGATGACGGTCATGGGGCCACCGGTGCCAAACAGGGTGCTCACCAGCCCACCCATGGTACCGGTCGGCACAGCCCACCATGCGGATGAACGGTCATGGGGATTAAAACCGGACAACATATAAACCGCATAGAGCAGGATAAACCCGCCCAGCAGCTTGCGCAGCAAGACCGCATCCAGCGTCGAAAAGAGATAGAGGGCCAGCCCCACACCGAGCAACATGAAAGGGATAAAGGGCCACACCACCCGCCAGTTGACATGGGAACGATGCCTGCCGCTGTGCGCCATGGACGCAGCATAATCCAGCAAGGCCACCACCGGCACCACCATGGTCACCGGTAAAAACAGCGCCAGCAACGGGATGCCAATGAGTCCGGAACCGAAGCCGACGATCCCGCGAACAAAAAACGCGATCAATAAAATGGCCGCAGACAAAAGCATCTGCCCTGCCGTCATACTTTCAAACATGCAAAATAATCCTGCGGCAAACCGGTTGGTCTGCACTATTGGGGTAATTAAGGGAAACGAGGTGGCGAGACATACGCTTCACAACACAGTGAGTATGCAAGCTTATTCCTGTTTTGCCAACAGGACAGAATGACAGACACCCTGTATCATGCAGCGGCATGTTTCCCGTTGATGAACTTCTGCCACAACTCATCGCCGTCCTGGCCAAACACCCCAATGTGGTGTTACAGGCGCCGCCCGGTGCCGGCAAAACCACCCGTGTCCCGCTCGCACTGCTGGACTGCGATTGGTTGCAACAAAAAAAGATCATCATGCTGGAGCCACGGCGGATTGCGGCCCGTGCGGCCGCACGGTTTATGGCCCACAGTCTGAATGAACAAGTCGGCGGGACCATCGGTTATCGGGTTCGCCAGGACAGCAAGGTCAGCTCGCAGACCCGCGTTGAAGTGGTTACAGAAGGTATCCTCACCCGGATGTTGCAGGACGACCCGGCCCTTGAACAGGTCGGTCTGGTGATCTTTGATGAATTCCACGAGCGTAACCTCAATGCCGACCTTGGTCTGGCACTCTGCCTGGATGCTCAGCAGGGTTTACGCGATGATCTGCGCCTGCTGGTGATGTCAGCCACCCTGGACGGCAAGGCAGTGGCGACATTACTGAATGACGCACCAATCCTGACCAGCGAAGGCCGCAGTTATCCGGTAACGATTCGTCATTTCCCCATCCAGATACCCTATCATCGCGACCGTCACGCCTTCCTGCAGGCCGTCACACGGCAGGTGCTGACTGCGCTGGATGAAGAAACCGGCAGCCTGCTCGTCTTCCTGCCCGGTGCGGCCGAGATCAATCAGGTGCATGACGCCTTGCAACGGCAGATCACAGCCGATGACATCCTCCTTACCCCCCTCTTCGGTCAGCTGACCGGCGATCAACAGGATGCGGCCATCCAGCCGGCGCCACCGGGTAAACGCAAAATCGTGCTGGCCACCTCGATTGCCGAAACCAGTTTGACCATTGATGGTATTCGCATCGTCATTGACGCCGGTCTGCAGCGCCTGTCCCGGTTTGATCCCAACACCGGAATGAGCCGTCTGGTCACGCAACCGGTCTCACAGGCCGCAGCTGACCAGCGGGCCGGCCGGGCCGGCCGCCTGGAAGCGGGTATCTGTTACCGACTCTGGGCCGCGTCGTCCCACCTCCTCCCTCACACCGCACCGGAAATGGTCGATGCCGATTTGGCCCCACTGGTGCTGGAGCTGGCGCAATGGGGCGTCAACGATGTCCACAGGCTGAAATGGCTGGACACCCCACCCGCCGCTCATCTGGCCCAGGCCGGGGAATTATTGCAACAACTGGGCGCGCTGGATGAGAAAGGCATGATCACGGCACACGGCAAGGCCATGGCAACCTGGGGTCTGCACCCGCGCCTGGCGCACATGCTGATCTGCGGCAAGGCACTTGGCGCGGGCGGCACGGCCTGTGATATCGCCGCATTGCTCAGTGAGCGTGACATCCTGCGCGGCAGGCAGCGCGACAGTGATCTGCATCTGCGCTTGCAGGCATTACACAACGCAGGAACGGATGTCGACAAAGCCGCCTTGCGTCAGGTTCGCCAATCTTCCCAACAGTGGCAACAGCAACTTCAGGCCAAACACACTGAGGCCGGTCCAGAGGATCTGACCGGTGTCTTGCTGGCCTTTGCCTACCCGGATCGCATCGGTCAACAACGGGATGCTCAGGGTCTGCGCTATCGCCTGAGCAACGGCCGGGGCGCAACGCTGACAGAGGGTGATCTGCTCAGTGGAAGCCCGTTTATTGTCGCTGCCCATCTGGACGGGACAACGGATGCACGGATCTTTCTCGCCGCCGCCATCAGCGCCGCACAACTGGAAAAATATCATGCCGATCTGATTACCACTCATGAGTTTGTCAGTTGGGATGATCGCAAGGGCGGTGTACAGGCCAGACAACAACAGGTCATTGGCCGGATTATTCTGGATGACCGGGAATGGACGGACGCCGATACTGCACAAATTGAACAGGCTATGTTGCAAGGCATTCAGCAACGCGGCATGGATTGTCTGCCCTGGCGTGATAACGGGCGGGATCTACAAGCCAGAATCAACTTTTTACACAAGTGGTTCGAGGCGGACTGGCCGGATATGAGCGACGCGGCCCTGCTGGAATCACTTGCCGAATGGTTATCGCCCTGGCTGTCAGGCATGTCGCGACTCGCCCATCTGGAAAAACTGGATATGTACAACATCCTGTTGTCTCGCCTGAGCTGGGAACAGCAGACTCAACTCAATGTACTGGCGCCGACCCACCTTGCCGTTCCCAGCGGTTCACAGATTCGCATCGACTACAGTCAGACACCACCGGTGCTGGCCGTGCGACTGCAGGAGATGTTCGGTCTGGCCGACACCCCGCGTATCGCCAATGGCAAGGTTGCCGTACTGTTACACCTGCTCTCGCCTGCCCGGCGTCCGGTGCAAATCACCCAGGACCTGGCCGGCTTCTGGCGCAACGCCTACTTTGAGGTGAAAAAAGATTTGAAAGGTCGCTATCCCAAACACTATTGGCCCGATGACCCCATGCAGGCGGAACCCACCGCACGGGCCAAACGGCGCAAGGAATAGCAAAAGTTATCGGCTAGTGTGTGGTCCCGGCCGGATCCATGACAGCGATCCCTTCATTCATGCCAACGAAAACCCGTTTGCAATCCTGAGTCGGGATCACATCACCAATGAATTCAGGCATCACGAATTTCTGTTTCACCTGCGGTTTGTCCGCCTCATGAATATCAATGATGTACACCGTTTTGTAGATATCCGGGAGATACAGCAAGTTGTGTTGCGTACTGATATGCGCGATCTTTCCGGAACTGAATTTTCCCTTTAATCTGCCGCTCTCCTGCAACACGGGCAATCCGGTTCGCACCACCAGATCGGTGTTTTCGATGGTATAGAGTCTCTCACTGGTTGCCCTGACCGATGAGAAACCGAAATTGTGCCTGGTTTTGCTGATGACCGGCCTGGCCGGCGCACTGATATCATGCACCTGAATCTTTCTGGCCCCCAGATTCAACAGTAAATGTTTGCCATCCGGATGCGTGAAAAAATTCTCCACGCGCGTGCCGGGATTTATCACTTTGTTTACCGGCTGTGGAATGTTTGTATCAGATAAACTGAAAACGCTGTACTGATAGCCGTTTGGTTGACGTTGCCGCCTGCTGCGCTCCCGCACCAGCAGCATTTTTTCATCTTCAGACAACACGGCATGGGCGATATCCAGCTCACGCCGCCAGATTTCAGTGATCTGTGCCGGGTTGGCAAGATTCAGTTTACGCACACCGTACCAAGCGTTTTTATCCTGTGAATTGAACCAGGCGCTATAGAGGTAGACACTCTTGCCATCCTCCGCCGTCTCCATGCCGATCGGACTGACTACCGGGAAGTAGCCCAGCTGCTCGGGATGATTCACGTCGGCAATATTAAAAACATACAATCCGGTTTTGTTCTCCGGTTTGAATTCCGCGTAGTCCTGCACCAGAACATACAGCAACGCCGGGCGGCCCCTGGGTATGGCGAGGTGTTTGGCATAACCGGCCAACGGGATGTGTTGCAGGATATGTGATTTCGCATTTTCCGCCAGACAGGCTGTCGACAGAAATAAAAGCGGTATGCTTAACAGATACTTCAGCATCGTCGTCATACATGAATAAAAACTGCATTTCCACATTGGCTGACTCCTCTCCTGCCGGGAAACTCTCGTGGTAAAAAATAATAGCAAGATATGCCGACATTTAAAGGCAGAGCATCGATTCCGGAATCAGCATATTGCCCTTCGTGGTAATGGAAAACACCAGCGTCCCAATCACATGAACCTTTTCACCATTTGCAGTCAGCGCCTCTTCTGTCACAGTGAAAGTACATTGACGGGTGTCGATCAAACCCACCGGTGTTTCACGTTTGTCGGGCCGGCAGGAGGAATGGATAAAATGGGTATGCTTCTGTTCGGCCGCAGGCATGGACAAAAACCCCGCCACCAACTGACCAACCGTCCGGTCACCTTGCGGGTTCATGTAGAATTCACAGCCGCTTTGTTTCGGCAGCGGCAGCTCCGGTTTGGCCAGCAGCGCGATAAATGCCGTCCGATCCGGCATTCTGTCCTTCTCCTCCCCCATGGCGGGCAGGACAAGCGTCAAACTGCAGACCAACACCAACAAATGTAATTTTTGCATGAAATGCTCCTGTCGATACGGCACTGATTATTCAACAAGTTTTCTGCTGGTTTTGTCACCTGATACCAATCAGGGCCGGATAACTGAAGAAGAGAATATGTACTGTATTAAGCATAAAGTGCAACAGGACAGCCGCCTCAATACGTCCGGTTTTATGATACGCCAGACCATAACCCAGACCGGCCACTGTTGCCAGGAACACATAGGTCAATCCGCCACCGATATGGGCGAGACCAAACAAGGCGGCGCAAATCGTAATTGCAATCAGCGGACCATATTTATACGGCAGCAACAAGCGGATTAATTGTTGTTGTAAAAAACCGCGAAACAGGGCCTCTTCCGCCAGGCAGGTGATGAATAAATTGATCCACAACCAGTACAACAGGAAGTCAGGCCATTTTGGATCAAACCGAATATAACCCACGGCCATGGATACAAGAATGACGATGCTGATCGTTATGCCGGCCATGGGCAACAACTGTCGAATCATATCCCGCCATTGCAGACTTGTATTTATCAATGGCTGCATGAACGCAAGTATGAACAGACCCACCATGGCCTTATCGAAATTCAGGTACAGGCTATAGGGAATGGAATCAGGTGAAAGCTGTACCTTGTCAAGAATCTGCGGGTTATGGAATCCCGGTAACAGGTGCAACCCCAATCCCAGCGCCATGAGCAAAACGCCCGTTCCCAACAGCCACCGACCGGCACCTTTGCTTTTTGTGAATCCGTAACAGGCGCCGCCAAATAACAGCGCAACCGGCAGCACCGGCCAGGAAAGTCGCCCTACATACAGACCGGCGGCGATCGCCAGGAAAAACAGGCCGATCCAGTAGACAGTGATTACTTGACCGTTTTTAACCGGTGAAAACCATAATATGACGATGGCCGCAGTCAGTAAGATCAAGTCAGGAAACATCATCACTTACCATCCAATCAGGTTAAATGCCTGGATGTTGGCCGGCGCCTGCCTGCGCCCTGCGGGTTTTATCGCCGGCAAAACAGTCAATCTGCGCATTCGCAGCAACACCCGGCATGCATGATGCAGGCGATTCATTTAAGACTTGCCGAGATATTTCCCCAGCCTGGCCACCCCTTCCTGCAACCGTTCCATCGACGTGGTATAGGCAAAGCGCAAATGTTTTTCCGGCTGGTTATGACCAAAATCCTTGCCCGGCGTGATCGCCACACCGGCTTGTTCCAGCAATTCCTCTGCAAAGGCATAGCTGTCATCGGTAAACGCACTGCAATCGGCATAGAGATAAAACGCGCCTTGCGGTTCCACCGGAATTTTAAAACCCAATTGACGCAAGGCCGGTAACAAAAAATCCCGCCGCTGTTGAAACGCCTCGCGGCGCTGTTCAAGGACAGCGATGGTTTCCGGTTGAAATGCCGCCAGTGCAGCATATTGCGCCGGTGTCGGCGCAGCCAGAAACAGATTTTGCGCCAGCTTATCCAGTGATTCAACATAAGCCTCTGGTGCAACCACCCAGCCCAAACGCCAACCGGTCATACCAAAATACTTGGAGAAGCTGTTTATAACAAAGACTTCATCACTCAAGGCCAGGGCCGTTTTCGCCTGCCCGCCATAAACCAGGCCGTGATAAATCTCGTCCACGATCACCGCACCACCCAACTGTTGGGTTTGCCGGATGATTCCCTGCATGGTATCCGGATCAATCAGTGTGCCGGTGGGATTGGATGGGCTGGCCAACAATACCGCCCGAGTCTCTGCCTGCCAGTGATGCTTAACCTGTTCCGCCGTCAATTGATAACCGCTTTCGGCCCCGACATTCACCGCTGTGGTTCTGCCTTCCAAAAAACGGACGAAGTTTCGATTACACGGATAGCCGGGATCGGCCATCAACACCGCCTGATCCCGTTCCAGTAACACCCCAAGCGTCAGCAATAAGGCGCCGGACGCCCCCGGTGTGACGATGATCCGATCAGCCGAAACGGTGACAGCATAATGCTGCGCATAAAAATCAGCGATAGCCTGGCGCAGTACCGGTAACCCGGACGCCGGGGTGTAATGCACCTCGCCGTCTTTGATCGCGTCCAACCCGGCCGCAACCACCTGTGGCGGGCTGGGAAAATCCGGCTCCCCGATTTCCATGTGCACGATATCCCGTCCCTCTGCTTCAAGCTGTCGGGCACGGGCCAACAGCGCCATTACATGGAAGGGCTGAATGTCATGAATACGACGGGTTTCAGACATTGGCGGTTCGGCAGTAGGCGGCATGCAGGTTACGCAGCAAATCGATAGTGACATAACTGTCACCATTCACCGTGCCCTGCAGAACATGAAACGGCTGATTCGGCTCGCCCAATTGATCGAGCACCAGTACCGCATCAGAAAAATCATCCTCAGCGGTGTAGTCATTGATGGTGATGATCGTCGCCAGATCCGCATCCCGGGTTGACTTGATACCATTGGCCGAATCTTCAAAGGCCAGACACTGCATCGGCGCCAAGTTCATCTCTTGCATGGCGTAAAGATAGATATCCGGTGCGGGCTTCTTGGCCGGGACAATATCACCCGCAGCAATAACTTCAAACCAGTCCATACTTTCCCGCCCCAGGGTATTCACTAACAAGGCCTCCACATTGGCCGGCGTGGTAGTGGTGGCAATCGCCAGACGCAAGCCGGCCGCCCGCGCCTCGTGCAAGAGTCGTTCAACACCCGGCCGCAGCGGAATACCGCCACCGGCCAGCAAGGCGGTATAGTGATCGGTCTTGGCGCGATGCAGACCGGCGATAAATTCATCCAGATTATCAGGACGCGAGAAACTTCTATTAAATTCATCCAGATAGTAACGAATACGTTCCTTGCCGCCTGTCACTTTCAGTAGTTTTCCATAGAGTTCCACGGACCAGTTCCAATCCAGCCCCGCATCGACAAACGCCAGATTAAATGCCACCCGGTGGCCGTCCCGCTCAGTATCTGCAAGGGTGCCGTCAACGTCGAATAACAATGCTTCAAGACTCAAGATTTTTTCCTCATTTGGATAAAATTGCGCCAAGCTTAACCCACTCAATGCGGTGAATCACCCCTTGTGATTTTTTTTCACTTTATCCTTGATTTTCAAGCCTGTAACCACCATAACTTCCTATCATATCGATTTTGCAATGTGAAATTGTCTGATTTGACCACTGATTTATTGCGCCGCTGTGCTGAATCTGGTATAGAAGCGCGTTGATTTATTTACCGGAATTTTGACAGGCAGGAGATACCGCAACATGGCCGCGAAGAAAAAAACCGCCAAGAAGAAAACCACAGCGAAAAAGAAAACGACCGCCAAGAAAAAAGCGGTTGCCAAAACTAAACCTGCCGCGAAAAAGAAAACGGTTGCCAAGAAGAGCAGCAGCGCACCCAAGAAAACCAAATCTTCAAGCGCATCCGGTGAATTTAAGGAATTTGTCCCTTATGAAGCCGGCTCAAACGAAGAATATATGAATGATGCCCAGCGTCAGCACTTCCGTGAAATTCTGCTGGCATGGAAACGCGAGTTGATGGAGGAAGTGGACCGTACCGTGCATCACATGCAGGATGAAGCGGCCAATTTCCCGGATCCCAATGATCGTGCCACCCAGGAATCCGAATTCACCATGGAATTGCGTACACGGGATCGTGAACGCAAGCTCATCAAAAAAATTGACGAATCACTCGAGAATATCGACAACGGCGAATATGGCTATTGCGAGCAGTGTGGTATCGAAATCGGCGTCAAACGCCTGGAAGCCCGCCCCACAGCCAATCTCTGTATCGACTGCAAGAGTCTGGATGAAATCCGCGAAAAACAGATGATTTAAGCAGGTAGGTCCCGGTCGAAACCCGGCCGGGATGTCTGTTACTCCACTTTCAGGGCGCGCTCACCCTGACGGCGATCAGTCATGATAGTCAGTTGATTACTGCGGGCAAACCCCATGATAAAGTCATAGGCGATTGGGTCGATTTTTTCCAGATTTCGGGCCACGACCAGACATTTTTCACCATCTATAATGCAAGGCTGAACACTGGCGCAATAGCGAAGTTTTTTTTGGGCACAAAAGCCCGCCAGGGTTGATGAAATGCGTTCTATCCAGTCACCGGGACGTAATTTTTTTCCATCTTCGGTCACACCACGGATGACAAATTTTTCATTTTGCACCGCTTCAGCCCACCCTGTGAAAACTCTTGAATTGAACACTTCACATCGGCTGACCGGGGGTTTACTTTAGATAACAAATGCAAACACATCTGGAAAATTGTGAGGTATTTAATGGATATTATTGACGCCATCACCTCTCGCCATGCCTGCCGTGCTTTCCTCGACACGCCGGTCGACCATAAGCTGGTACAAAAAATACTGGATACAGCCCGCTGGTCGCCATCCGGGACCAATATGCAACCCTGGCAGGTGGCCGTGGTCAGCGGTGGATCCCGCCGGTCGCTCACCGACAAGCTCATCGCCGCCCGTGAAACCGGTCAGCAGGAAAACCCCGATTATCCATATTACCCGCTCGACTGGTATGAACCCTACAAATCACGGCGCAGGGCCACCGGACTGGCGCTGTATAGTGCGCTGAATATTCAGCGTGGCGACACTGAACGCCAGAAGCAGGCCTGGTATGACAACTACCGGTTTTTTGGCGCGCCCATCGGTTTGATGTTTTTTATTGAAGAACGTCTCTCGCAGGGTTCCTGGGTCGATATGGGGATGTTTATTCAGTCGGTCATGCTGGCGGCCACCGGCCTGGGACTGGCCACTTGTCCCCAATTTGCACTGGCGGAATACCCCGATATCGTCCGTGCCGAATTGGCCATCCCGCCAGAGCTTAAGCTGGTTACCGGTATGTCATTGGGTTATGCCGATCCGGCACACCCGCTGAACAGCTATCGCCTGGAGAGAGTCCCGGTCGAGGATTTTACGCGTTGGTATGAATAACCCGGATGTGCGATATCGAGGTCGCTTTGCCCCCTCCCCAACCGGTCCGCTCCACTTCGGTTCGTTAATCGCAGCGGTGGGCAGTTATCTGCAGGCCCGCAGTCAAAATGGCGAGTGGCTGGTGCGGATTGATGACATCGATCCGCCACGCGAGGCAGCCGGTGCGGCCGATCACATCATCCACTCATTACAAGTGTTTGGTTTTGAGTGGGACCAGCCGGTGAGTTATCAGAGCCGCCACAGTGATCGCTATCTGCAGGCACTGGCACAGTTACAAGCCCAGGGTGATGTCTACCCTTGTGGGTGCAGCCGCAAGGATATCCTCGAGTCTGAACAACTGCCGGGTATTTATCCCGGCACCTGTCGCAACGGTCTGTCTGCCGGCAAGATACCCCGCCAGTTACGCCTGCGCGTGGATAATGAATTGATAGAATTTGCAGACGGATTGCAAGGTCTGCAACAATTCTCTGCCATGACAGATATCGGCGACTTCGTGATCCGCCGCGCTGATGGCTTGTTTGCCTACCAACTGGCCACCGCTGTCGATGATGCAGACCAGGGTATGACTGAAGTGGTACGCGGCTGCGACCTGCTCGATTCCACACCGCGTCAGATCCTCATCCGGCAGCGTCTGGGGCTGCCCAACCCCCGTTATATACACCTCCCTGTTGCCATAAATCCAAATGGCCAAAAACTCAGCAAACAAAACTTTGCGACCGGCCTGGATCTGAGTAACCCGGTTCCCCAACTGTGCAATGCCCTGATTTTTTTAGGTCAGGCCGTGCCAACTGCACTGCAAACGGTATCACTGCCTGAATTGTGGTCATGGGCCATAACAAACTGGCAGCTGACATCGGTACCGCCCCGTGCCGCCATCCCGATTTGACTCATTGCACACGGCCTGGAAGCAAACTACAGTTTTTAAACATACCTCCGATATAAATAGAGTAAAACAGGGCAACGCGGGTTTATCAGGATTGCCGGTTTTTCAAAGGGTGTTTCCTGATAACCACAAACTGCAGGAACTTTCATGAGTAACGATATATTCAAGATCAAGCCGACCAAAGCGGCCGCCATTCAGGAAGCTGAAAACTTTACGATCTATTCTCCTAGCGAGATCATGCAAAAAATGCGCATGCTCGCCAAGGGACGCTGCCTCGTAACGGCCTACTTTGAGGATGGCAACCAGTCGTTCATGACCGCTATCATTGATATCCTGCCCGAGAAAAAAATGATCGTGGTTGATTACGGACCGGATGAAGGTATGAACAAACGGATCATGTCTGAGCCACGGGTGATTTTTAAATCGGATCTGGCCGGCATTTCTGCCCAATGGTCAGTTCACCATGTCCGCAAGGCCCGCTTTAAAGATCAGCTTGTATTCGCCTTTGAAGTACCGGATGAAATGCTTTGGATACAGCGTCGTGACACCTATCGGGTCGCCATTCCATTAAGCGTCAATGCCCAGTGCCAATTTACCCATTCAGATGATACCCAGGGCCAATATCGGATCCTGGATATCAGTGCCGGCGGTCTGGCGCTGGAAGACAAGGGTATGCACGAGGATTTTCAGATGGATCAGGTTCTAAAGGCCAGCCATATCAACCTGCCGGAACATGGCGGCGGCATTGTAACGTTGAAAATCTGCAATATATTACCGTTGAGAAAAGACAAACCCGAAGAGGGACAACGCATCGGGTGCGTGTTTCAAAATCTGCCCAGTGATCTGGATGCCACCATACAGCGCTTTATTCTCTCCATCGACAGCATGCGCAAACGGGTCTCCGATTAACCACTGGAAGCAAATGGTTAATTGATCTACATCAATAACACGCTGTAGTCACCCCGTTCTGATTAAGCTATAACTATTCAACTTATTCGATAGCGGCTTTGTTAAATTAACAAACCGTGCATTTTCAGTCTGTTGTGCTATATAAAACAGATTACGTCTGATCGTTCATTAGTATATTAATAACCTGTAAAGGGGACAGAGGATGCATATACACACCCGATATATTCGCGCCCGTCATACGGGTTTCAGCACTGTCAGCGCTTCGTATTCCATCTGAATGTTTTCAAACCGGTGACACCTCAGCGTGCTGCCGACAAACCTAAAACATTGTCTGACATGAATAACGAATTTCTGTTACAGCATGTTCCGTTTAATCAGATGAAGCCCGAACATTTGCAATTTCTGTCAGATCGATTGCAGGAAACCACCTTTCCCGGTGGCGCGATCATTACCGGTCCGGATGCCGGCATACCCGATAAACTCTTCATTATCAAACAAGGTCGCGTGCGTGGCTTTACCCGACAAGACGCCGCCAATGATGCCGGCATCTGGGAACTGGTCAGTGGTGAGGCCTTTCCCATTGGTGCCCTGTTGTCACAACGCCCGGTACACACCTGGCATAAAGCCATGGAAGAGACACACTGCTATGAACTGGCGCAGGACGATTTTGCAACGTTGATGGCAGAGAGCAGTATCTTTAATGATTTTTGCACCCGACGACTGGCCAACCTGCTGGAACAGGCCGTGGGAAATATTCAGGCCCACACTGCCTCCACCATCTCGCATGACAATTCACTTAATACCTCGCTGCGTAACCTGCTCGCCCCCAATCCCATCAGTTGTTCACCTGACACGCCGGTTCGGCAAGCACTGGAAAAAGTGGAGGCCGCACAACGGCGCAGCATTGCGGTATTGAATGACAATGGCCTGCCGATCGGTATCCTGACCCTGCGTGATGTGATGGTGCGTATTACACTGGCTGAGCGCAGTATTGATACCCCAATCGGTGAAGTAATGACACCGGTCAGCCACTGTTTTTCACCGGATGACTTTGCTGCCGATGCCGCGTTTTATATGGCTGAACAAGGTCTGGGGCACGTCTGCGTGACTGAACACGGGCGTTTTGTCGGACTTTTGTCGGAACGGGACTTGTTCTCCCTGCAGCGCATTGGATTGGGTAATCTGAGCCGCGCCATTCAACGCAGCCGGGATCTGAACTCACTGAAACAGTCAAGTCGAGACATTATCGCGTTTACCGACCAGATGCTGGCGCAAGGCGCCTCAGTCAGCCAGTTAATGCGTCTCATCACCACCCTCAATGATCTAATGACCAGACAGGTCATACAGCTGTGTGAAAATGAATCGGGCAGCCCCGCTATACCCTTCACCTGGTTATCCTTCGGCAGCGAGGGACGCATGGAACAGACCCTGAAAACCGATCAGGACAACGGTATCCTGTTTGAGTGCGAAGCTGACGATACTGAATCGGTTCGCCGGCAACTCCTGCCATTGGCGGCACGGATCAATGCCGCCTTAAATGAAATCGGATTTCCTCTCTGCCCCGGTAATATCATGGCAAGCAATCCTGAGTGTTGTCTCAGCAAGCAGGAGTGGCAAGCGCGCTTTCGTCGCTGGATCAACAGCACCACGCCCGAGAATTTGTTGAATGCCTCGATCTTTTTTGATTTTCGCAGCCTGCATGGCGCCGATAAACCGGTGCAGGCGTTACGCGCATGGCTCAACGAGGAAGTCGCTCGCAACAGCCTGTTCCGCCGACAGATGGCGGATAATGCCCTGCGCATCCGTCCCCCGCTGGGGTTGTTTGGTGATCTGGTCACCCGCCGCAATGAACACAATGCAGATGCCATTGATCTGAAACTGCACGGCATCACGCCGTTCGTGGATGCAGCACGCATCATCGCTCTGGCAAACAAAATAAATGTCACCAATACCATCGACCGCTTGCGGGAAGCGGCTCGTCTTAAAGCGATAAACCAGGACGCCGCCGAATCCTGGATTGATGCTTACCAGTATATCCAATTGATGCGTATGCAAAATCACCGTCAACAGATGCACGATAATGCACCGATTAACAACTGGCTGGATACCGCCAAACTGAATGATCTGGAGCGCCGCATTCTGAAGGAGACCTTTCGTCAGGCACGCAAGCTCCAGTCACGGCTCAGTCTGGATTATCAGTTATGACGCGGCCTGTAAACGACTTCAATAGCATGTTTATCAACCAACATGTTGTGGAGAAATATAAATCGATGGAGCTCTTGCCTGATGGAAACAGAATCGACTTTTTGCAGTTAAACATCAAGAGGAGAATCACCTATGCAACCGACAGGTAGCGCAGCTGAATACTGGAAGGCCAATCTGCGCCTTCTGGCAATTTGTCTGACCATCTGGTTTGTGGTTTCGTATGTCTTCGGCATTATGCTGGTGGACGTACTGAACAAGATCCATCTCGGCGGTTATCCGCTGGGTTTCTGGTTCGCACAACAGGGGTCTATTTATACGTTTGTGATCCTGATCTTTGTCTATGCCAAACAGATGGACAAACTGGATCGCCAACATGATGTTCACGAAGATTAAGGGGGTTCACGATGGATAATTTACAAATGTGGACCTACGCTGTTGTTGGCGCAACTTTCGCTCTCTATATCGGAATCGCCATCTGGGCCAAGGCCACCACCACGGGTGAGTTTTATGTGGCAGGTAAAGGTGTTCATCCTGTCGCCAACGGGATGGCCACCGCCGCCGACTGGATGTCGGCCGCCTCCTTCATCTCCATGGCCGGTATCATCGCCTTTAAGGGTTACGATGCGTCGGTTTATCTGATGGGCTGGACCGGCGGTTATGTACTGCTTGCCATGCTGCTGGCGCCCTACTTGCGCAAGTTCGGCAAGTTTACCGTGCCGGAGTTTATCGGTGAGCGTTACTACTCCCAGACAGCGCGTATCGTTGCGGTAATCTGTCTGATCGTCGCCTCGATCACCTATGTAATCGGTCAGATGAAGGGTGTCGGTGTGGCCTTTGCCCGCTTCCTGGAAGTCGAGGCGAGCACAGGCGTGATGGTAGGCATGGTGATCGTCTTTATCTATGCCGTACTTGGCGGCATGAAGGGGATCACCTACACCCAGATCGCCCAGTACTGCGTATTGATCTTTGCCTATACGGTACCGGCGGTCTTTATCTCCTTCCAGTTGACCGGTAATCCCGTTCCGCAACTGGGCCTGGGTGGCACCATCAATGACGGCAGCGGCATGACCATGCTGGCCAAACTTGATCAGGTGCTGGTGGATCTCGGTTTTGCCCAGTACACGGCACAGAAAGGGACGTCGCTGAATATGATCCTGCTGACCTTGTCGCTGATGATTGGTACAGCAGGCCTGCCTCATGTCATCATCCGGTTCTTTACTGTACCCAAAGTGAAAGACGCCCGCGCTTCTGCCGGTTGGGCACTGGTGTTTATCGCCATCCTCTATACCACCGCACCGGCGGTAGGCGCCATGGCGATCTATAACCTGGTTAAGACCATCCAGCCCGGTCAGGTCGGCCAACCCACCGCCAACCTGAAGATCGATGAGCGGCCAAGCTGGTTCCAGAATTGGGAAAAGACCGGCCTGCTCAAGTTCGAAGACAAGAACAAGGATGGACGTATCCAGTACTATAACGACAAAAACAAGGCGTTCGCCGACAAGGCGGACAGTTATGGCTGGAAAGGCAATGAGATGACCAAGGTGGATCGCGACATCATGGTGCTGGCCAACCCGGAAATCGCCAAACTGCCCAACTGGGTGATCGCCCTAGTCGCGGCCGGTGGTCTGGCTGCGGCGCTCTCCACTGCGGCGGGTCTGTTGCTGGCCATTTCCTCGGCTATCTCCCACGACCTGCTAAAAGGCATCTTCAGACCGGATATCTCGGAAAAGGATGAATTGATGGCAGGACGATTGGCCATGGTCGCCGCCATTATTGTGGCCGGGATATTGGGGATGAACCCACCGGGCTTTGCGGCTCAGGTGGTGGCGCTGGCATTCGGGCTGGCCGCGTCATCGCTCTTCCCTGCCCTCATGATGGGAATCTTCAATAAACGGATCAACAACAGTGCTGCGGTTTACGGCATGTTGGCCGGTCTGTTGACCACCCTGATCTACATCTTTGTCTACAAGGGCTGGTTCTTTATTCCCGGTTCAAACAACCTGCCGGATAATGCCGCAAACTGGTGGCTTGGTATTCAACCGGAATCCTTCGGTGCAGTGGGTGCCATGATCAACTTTGCCGTTGCCATGGTGGTGTCACGTATTACTCCGCCACCGCCGGATCACATCCAGCATCTGGTGGAAGACATTCGTGTTCCACGCGGAGCCGCTGGTGCGACCGGGCACTAAAAGTAAAAACAACAACCCCGCTGCGGCGGGGTTGTTTGTTTAATTCCCTCACATGCGTGATCTTATTCATCAATTACAAAACAAGTTTGCTTTTCTGCGTGCTCGCATAGAAAAAAAACTGACCGGCGATGAACAGGCCCTGCAACTGTTTCGTGCCTGCCACCGCCATTCCTCCAGTCAGATATTACAACAAACCATAAATGAAACCCGGTTTGTTGTTATGGATACCGAAACCACCGGGTTGCATGCCTATAGCGGTGATGCGATTATAGATATCGCATTGATCGAAATGCAGGGTTTACAGATTACCGGTCGCACCTTTCAGACACGCATCAATCCACAACGTGCCATCCCCGCTTCAAGTACGGTCTTTCACCATTTAACCGACAAGGATGTGGCCGATGCGCCGATCCTGGTCACCGTCTTGCCCGCCATACTCGACTTTATTGACAATGCCGTCCTGGTGGGACACCATATCAGCTTCGATATTCGCTTTATAAACAAGACCTTACAAAAGGTTTGTCATGGACGTTTACAGAACCCCTGGCTGGATACCATGTTGCTATATCTGGAGCATCGTGGCCAAATAGGGCATTATACGCTGGAAGAAGTGGCACGTTATTGCAAGGTCGACATCGTGAATCGACACAGTGCAACCGGTGATGCTGCGGCCACGGCGGCGATATTTACCCATCTGGTGCAACTACTCGGCGCAAGCGGTGACACCATTCAGCGCCTGATACGATCACAGTTCAGGATCAGGGCACGACTTTAAAAACAAAAAATAAACAACCTATTCAAACGCATTAACAAACAGGAAAGGGGCATAATCATGTCAGACAAACTCTATGACATCCCTGATAATATTAAAAAGACCACCCATATCACCGAAGCACAATACAATGAGATGTATCAACGCTCTGTCGATGATCCGAATGGCTTTTGGGCTGAGCAGGCGGAAAAATTTATCAGCTGGTATAAACCCTGGGACAAGGTAAGCGACTGGAGTTATGCCAGGGACAATCTCTATATCAAATGGTTTGAAGGCGGCAAGCTGAACGTCAGTTACAACTGTATTGATCGACACCTGCCTGAGCGTGCGGATCAGGTTGCCATCATCTGGGAAGGCGACAATCCCAAAGACGATATAAAGATCACCTATCGTGAACTGCATGAACAGGTCAGCAAACTGGCCAATGTGCTGAAAGCCCGTGGTGTGAAAAAAGGTGATCGGGTCTGTATCTATATGCCCATGATCCCGGAAGCCGGCTATGCCATGCTGGCCTGTGCCCGTATCGGTGCGGTGCACTCCGTGGTGTTTGGCGGTTTCTCCCCAAATTCACTCAAGGATCGTATCCTTGATTCCGATTGTCGCGTGGTCATTACCGCCGATGAGGGCGTGCGTGGCGGCAAACCGATTCCATTGAAGGCCAATACGGATGAAGCCGTCAAGGACTGCCCCAATGTGCACACCGTCCTGACCGTGAAACGCACCGGCGGCAACATCAACTGGAATGACAAACATGACGTCTGGTACCACGATGCCATGGCCAGTGCCTCAACAGATTGCCCGCCGGAAGAGATGGATGCAGAAGATCCCATGTTTATTCTCTATACTTCCGGCTCCACCGGCAAACCCAAAGGGATCCTGCACACCACCGGCGGTTATATCCTTTTCGTCACCATGACCACCAAATACACCTTTGACCTGACCGACAAGGACATCTACTGGTGTACAGCGGACGTGGGCTGGATCACCGGTCACAGTTATCTGCTATATGGACCGTTATCCAACGGATTCACCACGGTCTTCTTTGAGGGAGTACCCAACTACCCCGACTCCTCCCGTTTCTGGCAGGTGGTGGACAAACACAAGATCACCGTCTTTTATACCGCCCCCACCGCCATCCGCGCCCTGATGCGGGAAGGTGAAGGCCCGGTGAAAAAGACCTCACGCCAATCCCTGCGTATCCTAGGTACGGTGGGCGAACCCATCAACCCGGAGGCCTGGGAGTGGTATCACAAGGTGGTGGGTGATGAACGTTGCCCTATTGTCGACACCTGGTGGCAGACGGAAACCGGTGGTCACCTGCTGACCCCGCTGCCCGGCGCCACCAAACTCAAGCCCGGTTCGGCCACCCGCCCCTTCTTTGGTATCAAACCGGGCATCATCGACACCACCACCAATCAACTCATCGAAGGAAACGGCGAGGCAAGGGGTGCGCTGGTGATGACCTGCTCCTGGCCCAGTCAGATGCGCAGCATCTATGGTGATCACGACCGTTTTGTCAAAACCTACTTCTCGGATTATCCCGGTTATTACTTCACCGGTGACGGGGCACACCGTGATGCCGATGGTTATTACTGGATCACCGGCCGGATGGATGACGTGCTGAATGTTTCCGGTCACCGTATGGGCACAGCCGAAGTGGAATCCGCCCTGGTCTTGCATGAAAAGGTCGCTGAGGCCGCTGTGGTGGGCTACCCCCATGACATCAAGGGTCAGGGGATCTACGCCTACGTCACCCCTGTGCTTGGTGTGGAACCGGATGAACAGTTAAGAAAGGAACTTATCGAGCTGTGTCGCAAGGAGATTGGCCCTATTGCCAAACCAGACGTCATCCAGTGGGCTCCCGGCCTGCCCAAAACCCGCTCCGGCAAGATCATGCGCCGTATCCTGCGCAAGATCGCCGAAAACGACCTGGGCACACTGGGCGATACCTCCACCCTGGCCGACCCGGCGGTGGTGGATGATTTGATCAAGAATCGGGCAAATCAGTAAAGGCATTTAACGCCGGCTGAAAAGGCATGCCGGGAAAATCGTTAAGGACAGGCTGAAAGAAAATGATATCCAACAGACAACTCCATTGATGTCATGTTGGATATCACTTCATTCAGTCCACACAACAGATGACACATTCCAAATAATACCCGGCACCCCTATTGTATACAGGGCTGTCGTCAATCGATGTCATATCTTGTTATTTACGTTCCATCCGGATCATTCTCCTTGCGTCTGGTGTGACGCTTGGCCTGAATTTTACGCATCGACAAGGCAAACAATAAAATTGAAACACCGAGTATCATAAGCCAAATGAAGAAATGCACATCAAACCCGGTTTCTGAAATTGGTCTTTTATCAAATGATCCCGCCACATCAGTCCACCAGTAAGAGAAATTAATAATGTCTGCCACCGTATGGCTGATGATGCCCGGGATGAGAGAGCCGGAAGTATAAGCCAGGCTTCCCCACATAGCACTCACGACAATAAGCAATAGCAGCACCGAAGGTGCCCAGGTTTGATGCAGATGAAATACAACGAAGACAATCGACACCAGCCCAATGCCGATGGGAGCGCCATAATGCTTCTCCAAAGGAACCTGCATATATCCCCGAAAGCCGACCTCCTCTGTCAAACCGGCAGTCAGTGCAGCCATAATAACGAACAACCAGGCTATCCAGACCGGCACTGCTGTCAAATCATACGCCAGTGTCCATAACCGTGAGGGAAACTCAATAATCCGAAAGGTAACCACAAACCCGGCTTGTAAAACTGCAACTATCAACAATGCCGCTATCATGCTCCATAACCCAACACCTGCCGACAACGTTGTTGCCCGGCAATACTCTCGTCCCGCAATGACGGAACGACCAAACCACCAACGGCCGCTCACCACCTGCCAATATACCCACAACACAATCCCCATAACGAAAATCGACCATGGTGCTGGTATAAATACCATTACAAGCCACATCACAACAGAACCGACTATGGCAAAGACAAACAGACCCGACAAAACTGCACGAATCAAAAGCGGTAATTTCCGCCAAAAATCAACAAATGGAGAGGTTACGAATCCGGCCATCGTCAAGACACTCTTAATAAAAGTCCACAGCCAGTTAACACAAAGGCCAACTCACTATCCAAACCTGACAGTTCAGGCAGGTTTGACATCATGCTTTTTCCTCTGTGTCACATAACAACCTGTCAAGGGGAGGTGTTATAGTGATCAAATTATCAACGTTTAACCAAAAAACCGATTGGCTGTATATTTAATACAAAACAAGGCAACTTACAGCGAAAAATAGCACATACATGAGGGTGTTGCCTCGCCAATACTCACAATAATTGCGCTCACTGACATTGCCCGCTGCGGGAAAAACAGACAACAAAGGGCAATCTGTATCCACAACAATACCTATACTTTAACAACTCCCGATTTCCCGATATGCTACCCCCAAACAAAAATCAACCACACAGACTCGATGATATCCGGAAGCACCTTCAAACCCGCCTGGTGGCTGTTAAATCGCCATGCGCAGACAATTTGGCCGACGCTGTTTCGCAAACGTTTTAAACAGGATTTTCAGCGTATACGATTTGAACTGCCGGATGGCGACTTTGTCGATGTGGACTGGACTCTGGATAATGGTGGCCCACTGGTCATCATCCTGCACGGCCTGGAGGGAAACATCCATTCTCACTATGCCACGTCCATGTTGCAGCATTTAGCACAGAGCGGTTTTACCGCCGGTTTGCTCTATTTCCGCGGTTGCAGCGGCGAAGCAAATCGCTTGCCCCGCGCCTATCATTCCGGTGATACCGCCGATGTGGCATTTGTCGTCAATCAAATCAAACAGCAATACCCCGAGAGAAAATGCTTTGCCGTCGGGTTTTCCCTGGGCGGTAATGTATTGCTTAAGTGGCTGGGTGAAACCGGAAGTGCCAATCCCCTTAATGCTGCAGTCGCGGTGTCGGTACCGTTTGAACTGGCCAGGGCATCGCAACAATTAAACGAAGGTTTTTCAAAAATCTATCAGAAGCATTTATTGGATAAATTATTACGCTCGCTTGCCCGCAAACGCGATATGACTACGCCGTTTGATATCGAACATGCCTTAGAGAGTAAAACCATTTACGAGTTTGATGAGCGGGTCACTGCCCCGGTGCATGGATTTACTGATGCCATGGATTATTATGAAAAAAGCAGTTGTCGGCAGTTCCTGTCCACTATTTCCATACCCACGCTGATCATTCATGCGGAAGATGATCCCTTTATGACACCGGATGTGATTCCCGGCGAGCATGAACTCTCCCCCGGTACCCGGCTTGAACTTTCAAAACAGGGTGGGCACATGGGATTTGTCAGCGGTCCTGTGCCTTTCCGGCCGATTTATTGGCTGGAGCAACGCATTTCCGGCTATCTCAGCAAATTGTAGGCGGCAATTTATTGCCGCAACTCCTGCAAACGACGGGCGATTTTCTTCTGCCAGCCGGTTCCTTCCGTGACATGGTAAAAATGCCGCAGGGCCTGCCGTTCGCCGGGCCGCTGAATCTGTTTCACTTCAAACTCTCCCCGAGTCAGCAAGCGACGCTTGTAGACCTCGATACGGTGTGAGCCCACATATTGCACCGCTCCCGGCTTGATGATGACAATGTTCTGGTAGGCGGTTTGCGCGCTGTTCACGGTGGTATAAAGTTTGCGATCAGAATAGAAGCCGGAAATAAAATATTTCCCCGGTTTGACGTTTTCCGCCATAAAAAAGCCATCTTTGTAGACCAGCACCCTTGGTGGTACGGTAAACGGCGGAACATATGTCACACCATATTCATGGAAATCGATGGCATCAATGGGGTATTCCGCCTCGACATAGCCAATAATCATGGCCCGCTCAGGTGAAACGATATCGTCCGGTGGCGCCTTCACAGCGCATGACGTGGTTAGGCCCAGGCTGATGGCCAGGACAGCAAGAATGCCGGCTCGATTGTGCATGGTAGCTCCTGAATTTGCCTCGTTTGGAGGTAAATATGCAAGCGATATGCCAGTGTCCGGCTCATTTTCAGTGCAACCGCCGAAAACGAAAAAGGGCTGCAATGCAGCCCTTTTAATCGGTATTTTGGCCGGTCGGATTAGACGGCTTTCATACTCAGGCGGATACGGCCCTGTTTGTCGATTTCCAGCACCTTGACCTTGACCAGATCGCCTTCTGTCAGCTTGTCACTGACGTTCTCGACCCGTTCTTCACAGATCTGGGAAACGTGCACCAGTCCGTCTTTACCCGGCAGAATGGTCACAAAGGCGCCAAAGTCCATCAGCTTGGCAACCTTGCCCTCATAGACCTTGCCGACTTCCACGTCAGCGGTGATTTGCTCAACCTGACGACGCGCTTCTTCGGCAGCCGCACCATCACTGGAGGCGATTTTGACCATGCCATCGTCGGTAATATCAATGGTGACACCGGTTTCTTCGGTAATGGCGCGGATGGTGGCCCCACCCTTGCCGATAACGTCGCGGATCTTTTCAGGATTAATCTTGAAAGTGACATAGCGCGGTGCATGGATAGACATCTCGGTGCGCGGTTCGCTGATCACAGCATTCATCTTGCCGAGAATATGCAGACGGCCTTCTTTGGCCTGATCCAGCGCCACTTCCATGATTTCCCTGGTGATACCGTCGATCTTGATATCCATCTGCAGCGCATTCACGCCTTTGGTGGTACCCGCCACCTTGAAATCCATATCGCCAAGGTGATCTTCATCACCCAGGATATCACTCAAAACAGCAAACTTGTCGTCTTCCTTGATCAGGCCCATGGCGATACCGGCAGTCGGCGCCTTGATGGGCACACCGGCATCCATCAATGACAGGCTGGTGCCGCACACTGAGGCCATGGAGCTGGAGCCGTTGGATTCGGTAATTTCAGAAACCACGCGCACACTGTAGGGAAACGCTTCCATTGTCGGCATAACACCCAGAACACCACGCTTGGCAAGACGGCCATGGCCAATCTCACGACGTTTGGGACTGCCGACACGACCGGTTTCACCCACGCAGTAAGGCGGGAAGTTGTATTGCAGCATAAAGCTGTCACGGAATGAGCCTTCCAGGGCATCGATGATCTGTGAGTCACGCTCGGTACCCAACGTGGTGACCACCAGAGCCTGGGTTTCACCACGGGTAAACAGGGCGGAGCCATGCGTACGCGGCAATACACCAACCTTAACCGTGATGTCACGGACGGTTCTGGTGTCGCGACCATCAATGCGAGGTTCGCCGCGCAGGATACTGCTGCGGACGATTTTCTTTTCCAGTTTGGTCACTGCATCAATGACCACAGCTTCGGTCCAGCCACCGTCAGTGGCGAGTTGCGCGCCAACACCCTTGCGGATTTCCATCAGGCGTTTGTAGCGGTCTTTCTTTACCTTGATCTTGTAGGCTTCGGTGATATCGGCTTCCGCCGCTGCAGCCACGTCGGCGTGTAATTTTTCATCTTTCACAGGCGGCTGCCAATCCCAGGCTTCGACACCAACCTGCTGAACAAACTCTTTGATGGCCTTAATGACGACCTGTTGCTGTTCGTGGCCGAAAACCACCGCACCCAGCATGACATCTTCCGGCAGCTCTTTTGCTTCGGATTCAACCATCAGTACCGCCTTTTCGGTTCCGGCGACCACCAGGTCAAGATCGGATTCTTTCAGTGCGCTGATTGAAGGATTCAGCAGGTACTGCCCATCCTTGTAACCGACACGGGCTGCGCCAATCGGACCATTAAACGGTGTACCGGTCAACAACAGCGCAGCAGATGCACCAATCATGGAAGGAATATCGGCATCAATCTCCGGGTCCATGGAGACAACAGTTGCAATCACCTGAACTTCGTTGGTGAAGCCTTTGGGAAAGAGGGGACGAATAGGACGGTCAATCAGACGCGCAGTAAGTGTTTCTTTCTCACTGGGACGACCTTCACGCTTTAAGAAACCACCGGGGATTTTGCCAACCGCATAGGTCCGCTCCTGGTAGTCGATGGTCATGGGGAAAAAGTCCCGACTCTCATCAGCTTCTCTTAGTGCAACCGCCGTAACCAGTACGACAGTTTCACCCATACTCACCATTACGGCACCAGTGGATTGACGGGCAATCTCACCGGTTTCGAGGCGTACGACGTGATCGCCGTATTGAAATTCTTTTGTTACGGGGTTCATCGAGTTTCCTTCCGGCTGGGATTATTTACGCAGGCCGAGGCGTGCAATCAGATCGCGGTAGCGATTAAGGTCTTTTTTCTTCAGATAGTCGAGCAACTTGCGGCGCTGACTGACCATACGCAGCATGCCCTGACGGGAATGATGGTCATGGATGTGATCTTTGAAGTGACCTGACAGATCATTGATGCGGTTGGACAACAATGCAATCTGTACTTCAGGTGAACCTGTGTCATTAGAAGAACGTTGATATTCACTAACGATGCTTGCCTTTTGTTCGGCAGTCATGGACATCGCAAACTCCTGTTTTAAAAAAAATTTACCGACAAATTTGGAGGGCGTATTGTACCCGCGCCCCAAACGCTGCACAAGGGATAAACCGGCCGATTTGGCCAAAGATTAACCCGATTTAACCAAACGCCGGGGGGCGACCCGGCCATCCTCAAGAACCTCTCCTATCCCCAAAAACACGCCATCCGAGGTGAGGCAGACCCAGCCTTCTGTGGGGGCCTTTGCCACCTGGACAGCCTGTCCTCGCAAGACATAAAAGGCTGAATTTTCTGATAACTGCACCACCGGCCAGTCAGCCAGCGCCTGCTCCATCGGCACAATCACTCGATCCAGTTCCTCAAAACCTGATTCCGCCATCTCTGTCAGCGTCTCCAGGGTCACAGCCTGACCGATGTGAAAACTCCCCGTCTCGGTCCGCCGCAGAGCGCTCAGATGAGCTCCGCAACCCAGGGCTCGGCCGATGTCCTCGGCCAGGGTCCTGACGTAGGTCCCCTTGGAGCAACGCAGACTGATTTCCAGTTCATCACCGGCCAGACGCACCAGTTGCAGGGAATGGATGGTGACCCTGCGAGGTTTGCGCTCCACCTCTTTCCCCTGGTGAGCCAGTTTATAGAGGGGTTGGCCATTTTGCTTGATGGCGGAATGCATGGGCGGGATCTGGTCGATCTCGCCGACAAATTGCGCCAGGATCCTTTTCACCTCAGCTTCACTGTGCTCAGCCACCGGCCGCTGTTCGATGATCTCACCCTCGGCATCGGCAGTCGTGGTGCGAATGCCCAGCTTGCAGGTACCGGTATAAGCCTTGTCTGCTTCCAGCAAATAACCGGAGATTTTGGTGGCCTCTCCCAGACAAATGGGTAACAAGCCGCCTGCCATCGGGTCGAGACTGCCGGTGTGCCCTGCCTTATTGGCATTGAACAACCGTTTAATCTTTTGCAGTGCCGAATTGGAGGTGATACCAACCGGTTTGTCCAGCAAGACAATACCATTTACGTCACGCCCTCTGGTACGTCGCTTCCCCATCAATTACCTCAATCGTTCTGATTTTGCTTGTCGCCGGCGACTGCTTTGTCGATGAGAGCGGCCAGTTCATTACCGCGCTGGATGGTGACATCATGAATAAAACGTAATTCCGGAATAAAGCGAATGGTCATGCGTTGACCCAGTTCGTGGCGTAAAAACCCGGCGGCATTTTTCAGTACGGCCATACTCTGTTCGAGTTTTTCACCTTCGTCCAGGCTCGTGATATAGACCTTGGCGACGGCAAGATCACGACTGACCTCAACATCGGCGACTGTCACCATACCCAGACGGGGGTCATGAACCTCCATCTGGATAAGCTGTGCCAGTTCACGTTGCATCTGTTCGCCTATACGGCGTGTGCGGCTGAAATCTTTTGGCATGGCTGACGGTACTCTTGCAACCGTTGATATACTGGCAATTCTTTACGATATACGACGTTTACAGTTTTCTCTGAACCTGTACCCGTTCGTAAACTTCGATCTGATCACCGACCTTAACATCGTTGTAGTTCTTCACACCGATACCACATTCTGTACCCTGCTTCACTTCACCGACGTCATCCTTAAAGCGACGGAGTGACTCCAGTTCACCCTCATAGATAACCACATTGTTACGTAGAACGCGAATCGGGTTATTCCGCTTGACCGTACCTTCCACCACCATACAGCCTGCAATGGCGCCCAGTTTCGGCGAACGGAATACATCGCGCACTTCAGCCAGACCGATGATCTCTTCCTTGAATTCCGGCGCCAACATGCCGCTCATGGCGTTTTTCACTTCATCTATGAGGTCATAGATGACGCTGTAGTAGTGCAGATCCACTGACTCTTCATCAATCAGGCGCTTGGCTGTGCTGTCGGCTCGGACATTAAAGCCGATAATTACGGCATTGGAGGCCATTGCCAAATTGACATCGGATTCGTTAATACCACCAACACCGCTGGCTACGATTTTGACCTTCACTTCATCAGTGGAAAGCGCCAACAAGGAATCGGAAATGGCTTCCACTGAACCCTGTACGTCCGCTTTGAGGACAAGATTGAGCGAATTGACCTCGCCCTCCTCCATTTGTGAAAACATATTTTCGAGTTTGGCAGCCTGTTGTCTGGCCAGTTTGACATCACGATATTTGCCCTGGCGGAACAGGGCGATTTCGCGTGCCTTGCGCTCATCAGAAACAACATTCGCTTCATCGCCGGCACTGGGTATACCGGACAGACCAAGAATCTCCACCGGGATGGATGGACCGGCTTCAGCCAGTTGCTGGCCGTGTTCATCTACCATGGCGCGCACGCGACCGTATTCCAGACCTGCCAGCAGGATATCACCCTTCTTCAGGCAACCCTGTTGTACCAGCATGGTCGCAACCGGACCACGGCCCTTGTCCAGACGCGATTCGATAATGACACCTTTGGCATTACCTTCCTTCGGCGCCTTGAGTTCAAGGACTTCGGTTTGCAGGATAATGGCTTCCAGCAAGTCATCGACACCTTCACCGGTGTGGGCGGAGACATGCACAAACATGGTATCACCGCCCCAGTCTTCAGGGATCACATCTTCCTTAGCCAGTTCGCTTCTCACCCGATCCGTATCGGCATCCGGTTTATCGATCTTGTTCACAGCAATAATAAGTGGAACCTCAGCAGCACGTGCGTGCTGAATGGCTTCCTTGGTCTGAGGCATCACACCGTCATCAGCGGCCACCACCAGGATAACAAGGTCGGTAACCTTTGCACCTCGTGCGCGCATGGCAGTAAAGGCGGCGTGACCCGGGGTATCAAGAAAGGTAATGTCTCCGCCGTCGGTCGACACATGATATGCACCGATGTGCTGGGTGATTCCCCCTGACTCAGACGCCACCACACGGCTGCGACGGATGTAGTCCAGCAAAGAGGTCTTGCCATGGTCAACATGGCCCATAATGGTAACGACAGGTGCCCGCGGTTCAGATTCGCTGCTGGCCTCTTCGGTAAGCACGTCCTCGATAGCATCCTCTTTCAGCATCTTGGGCGTATGGCCCATTTCTTCAACCACAATGGATGCAGTATCCTGATCCAGCACCTGGTTAATGGTGACCATACTGCCCATGGTCATCATCACCTTAATTACCTCAGCGGCCTTGACGGACATTTTTTGTGCCAGTTCACCGACTGTAATCGTTTCCGGGATGCTCACTTCCCGGATGACCGGCGCAGTGGGCATCTGGAAACCGTGCTCAGAAGAGCCTGCACCGGAAACACGTCTGGATTTTGATGATTTTTTACGTCGTCCTGACTTGTCGACGTTAACGTGCAATTCTTTTCTGCCATAGCGAGTGCCACGGTCCTCATCCAGTTGCATCCGTTCGGTTCTGTCACCCTTGGGAACTTTTTTGCCTTTGCCACGAGCCTCAGTGGTGGTGTTCGCTTCTGCCTGTTTCCGTGCGATCTCTTCCGCCTGACGCTTGGTCTCTTCCTCTGCTTTACGGGCTTCTTCCGCTGATGATTTGGCCTGTTCTTCTGCAGCAATACGCGCCTTTTCCTCGGCCTCACGCTGTTCACGCAATTCTTCCTGTTCCAGTCGCGCCTGTTCCGCTGCCTGTTCTTCAGCTTCACGACGTACCCGTTCTTCTTCCAGTCTTTTGTTTTCCTCTTCCTGGACAACGCTGCGCTTCACATAAGTACGTTTTTTACGCACTTCTACGGTGACAGATTTGGCGTTGGGACGACTGCCGGGACGCCCGGCGGTTGGCTGGCGTAATTCACTGGTGGATTTACGGCTCAGGGTGACTTTCCTGGGTTCGGCACGTTCGGCAACACCATGTTTGCGACGCAGGAAGCCCAACAGCTCCTCTTTTTCAGTTTCACTGATCGTCGCATCAGCGTCATCTACGCTTACACCTGCTTCCTTGAGCTGCTCAAGCAGGCGTTCTATCGAGATTCCAACAACCTCTGCAAACTGTCGAACCGTCACTTCTGCCATATATTCTCTTCTCCTACCTCAACTGCGGTAGTTAGCTACCCTGGGTTTCATCGGCAAACCATGGTGCTCTTGCCGTCATAATCAATTTTGCCGCTGTGTCTTCGTCCATGTCGTCGACCTGCATCAATTCGTCGATTGACTGTTCGGCCAGATCCTCCATGGTGACGATACCGAGACCGGCCAGTTTGTAAGCCAGTTCCAGGTCCATACCTTCCATTTCTATCAGATCACTGGCAGGTTCAACCTTGGTGATCTGTTCTTCATTGCTGATTGCACGGGTCAATAATATATCCTTGGCCCGGGTACGCAGTTCTTCCACAATACCTTCGTCGAATTCTTCAATTTCCAGCATTTCATCAATGGGTACATAGGCTACTTCATCGATAGTCGAAAAACCTTCCTGCACCAGAATGGCCGCCACTTCTTCATCCACATCCAGCAGGTCCATAAAGTTCTTCACGATACGTTCCGCTTCGGCCTCGCTCTTGCGCTCGGCTTCTGATTCAGACATGACGTTTAGTGTCCATTTGGTCAGTTCACTGGCCAGTTTTACATTCTGCCCATTGCGTCCGATCGCCTGCGACAACTGGTCCTCGGCCACTGCGATATCCATACTCACTTCGTCTTCATCGACAATAATGGACTCCACATCGGCCGGTGACATGGCATTAATGACAAACTGGGCAGGATTTTCATCCCACAAAACGATATCAACGCGTTCTCCGGCAAGCTCATTAGAAACAGCCTGAACACGGGAACCGCGCATACCCACGCAAGCGCCGACCGGATCGATACGCGCTTCATTACTGCGTACGGCTATCTTGGCCCGGGAACCTGGATCTCGGGCGGCGCCCAGAATATCAATCAGACCTTCACCGATTTCCGGTACTTCAATCTTGAAGAGTTCGATCAGGAAACGGGGATCAGTACGGCTGACAAATAATTGCGGGCCACGGGTTTCCGATTTTACTTCTTTTAAATAACCACGCAGGCGATCACCCGGTCGGACTGATTCACGCGGAATCATGTCTTCACGTGGAATCATGGCATCGACATTGCTGCCAAGATCAATATAAATATTGCCGCGTTCCACACGCTTAACGACGCCCATGACCAGCTCACCGATGCGGTTTTTGTATTCATCGAAGACCTGTCCACGTTCCGCCTCACGAACCTTCTGCACGATCACCTGTTTGGCGGTCTGGGCCGAAATGCGGCCAAACTCGACGGATTCAATGGGATCCTCAACAAAATCACCGACCTGGATATCTGGTTCATCCAGTTGTGCAGCGCTCAGGGTCATTTCACGTTCCGGATGTTCCATGTTGTCATCATCGACCACTTGCCAGCGACGGAAGGTTTCATAATCGCCGGAATCACGGTCAATCGCCACACGCACATCCACATCTGCGGTATAACGCTTTTTGGTCGCCATCGCCAAAGCGGCTTCCATCGCATCAAAGATGATGCTCTTATCGACGCCTTTCTCATTTGATACAGCATCCACGACCAGCAGAATTTCTTTATTCATGTCCGTACCCTTACTCTACTCAATCTTTGGGACAATCCCTCAATACACATGTACAACACCCCGCCTCAGTACACGGGATCAAGATTCGCCTTTTCAACATCAACCAGCGCCAGTTTTACTGTACGCTCCTCCGGTTCCTCAACCTGGATAACAATATGTTCCGCATCCGATTCCAGCAGGACACCCCGGAATTTGCGTTGGCCATCCAGCGGTCTGCTCAAGCGCAGTTTCACCGCCTGCCCGATATAGCGGGCGTAATGTTCGGCCTTGAACAAAGGACGTTCCATACCCGGTGAAGAGACCTCCAGGACGTATTGCCCGGTAATCGGATCTTCCACGTCCAGTACACCGCTGATCTGACGACTGACCTGTTCACAGTCTTCCAGCAGGATCCCTTGTTCTTTATCTATATATACACGCAACAAAGAGTGCCTTCCCTGTGGCAAATACTCGATTCCCACCAGCTCAAACCCCATGCCTTCCACCACCGGCTCCAGTAAATTCACCAGGGTTTTCTGTACTTGTCCCGCCATGTTAATTTCCCGAAAAAAAAAATGGGCCAACGGCCCACTTCTTATTAATTCTTGCGTAAAACGGCGTAATTATAACAGCAATTTGTTGGAACTCAACTACTTGTAGAGAGGAATATGGTGTATGCCAAACTCGACATGAAAGGTAGTATAGAAATTGGTAGCGGGAGCAGGATTTGAACCTGCGACCTTCGGGTTATGAGCCCGACGAGCTACCGGACTGCTCCATCCCGCACCGGAAGTCGCGCATTCTACAGAGGCTATGCCGGATTAGCAAGCGAAGGCCTTGTGCAATTCACACTATTGCATTATGCAAAGCATTGAGGCGCCTCAGGACCACCCTGTTTTCTATCTTTTTGTTTTTTATGATAAAATAATAGTGGTACAAGTTTTGCTTTATCTATTTACCAAAAAGAAGAGATTTGCAATTTTAAAGTTTTAAGGAGCTATCCATAATGACTAACTCACGTAGAACCTTTTTGAAAGCCTCCATGGCGACCGGTTCGATTGCCGTAGCCATTGGTGCAGGCCTGCTGACCCCGGGTTCTGTTCTGGCTGCCTGGCCCAAAAATGCATTTGATGCAAAAAAAATGGATGAGGCGTTAAAAGTCCTCAACGGCATGTCCAACACCGAAGACAGCAACAAGATCACCGTTGAAGCCCCTGATATTGCAGAAAACGGCGCAGTTGTTTCTGTTACCGTCAAAACCAGCATTCCGAACGCAGAAAATATTACTCTGTTGGTCCCGGAAAATGCCAGTCCGCTGGCTGCCAGTTACATTCTGTCCAAACAGGCAGATGGTTTCATTACCGGTCGTATCAAAATGCGCAAAACATCCGACGTGATTGCGGTCGTCAAGGCCGGCGGCAAGCTGATGTCAGCGAAAAAACCGGTCAAAGTAACTCTGGGTGGTTGCGGCGGCTAATCACGGCCTCCCGACTGACATCAAAGAATTAGCGTTTAAGAGGAAATAATTACATGGCAAACAATATCAAGATTCGGGCCTGGATGGGTGACGGTGGTCGTGCAACCGTTAAGGCTATTCTGTTCCACCCAATGGAAACCGGCCTGCGCAAAGACAAGGCTACCGGTAAAGTTATCGAAGCCCATTACATCACTGAAGTGAAATGCGAGCACAATGGCAAGAATGTTCTGACCTGTCTGTGGGGTCCGGGTGTTTCCAAGAATCCATTCCTTTCTTTCCGTTTCAAGGATGCCAAGGCCGGTGACACACTGAAAATCAGCTGGGTGGATAACAAGGGCGGTACCGCCTCCAATTCAGCCAAAATCAGCTAAAAAGCAACCGGAACAACAACAAAAAAATTAAAGAAAGATTTCGTTTCTTCCTCAATTTTAAACAAAGCGTGCCGGATGCACGCTTTTTTTTTTGCTTGGAATTCTTGCCTGTGATTTCCCGTCAGGCATAAAAAAACGGGCGCTGATGCGCCCGTTTGATTTTACAACTGTTTGTCAAACCTTATGGTTTAACGTACAGGTAACCTTTCTGCTGCAGGTGAGCAACATGGGCAACACCTGACGGAATGACTTCAGCGTGCTCATTGATTTTGGATTTATCAATTTTCTTGCCACGGATGGTGTTGCCACAGATCTGGAATTTAACACCACGGTTGGCCAGAGAAGCGATCTGGTCATTGAAGTTGTAAACCTTGCCGGTTTTCTTGTCTTTCTTGCCCATCGCGCCATCAACCAGAGCAAAAGCACCTGAGCTGTGAGTAACAACGATGATTTCAGCGTTGCCGTCACCCAGGGCGTTCAGGTGGTTCTTGATGTTACGCAGGGCACCGTTGGCGCTGTGGATGTCATTGATGTGGTAAACAACTTTCTGTTTGTCATAACCGTTATTTGCAGTACCGGCTTGAACGCTGGAAACGCCCAGACCTACGAAAGCAGCCAGGGCCATAACGCCGGCTTTAGTCAGTTTTTTCATGTTGTCTCCTCCTAGAATTAAAACAACTATCGTTTGAAAACTTAGGTAATTACTAAGTTCTTATTTATAGAGCAATAACTATTCCAATATCACAAATATAGAGAATTTTCTTTGCAAATCAATACTTTATCTGTTTCATTGGCATTCTGCTATGCCTGTTCCGCTCATTTTGTGTTGCATAATGCAGAAATATAAATATTAGCAAAATGTAATTTACACCCATTCAATCGCGGAATCATAGCGGCGCAATTTACGCCACAAGGTGGTCTTGTCTATCCCCAATACCTTGGCCGCCTTGGTTTTCTTGCCTTTGCAACAACGCAGGACATGGTTGATATATTCCTGCTCCAGTTCAATCAGGGAGAGGAACTCCTGTTCAGAGAACTTGATGGGCAACATGTTCTGTTGCATGCCTCCACCGGAGCCTGACCACTGCAACACCGGACCATCTGCAAGGATGACACAGCGCTCAATGGTGTTGCGCAGTTCTCTGATATTCCCTTTCCAATCCGCCTCACAGAGAGCCTGTAACGAGTTACTGTCGAAGTTTTTACTGTCCCGGTTATAGCGATTGGCGAATTCCTTGACGAAATACTCCACCAACAGCGGGATATCCTGACGACGTTCGGCCAGTGACGGTACATGCAGATTCACAACATTGAGACGATGGTAAAAGTCATGCCGGATCTCCCCTTTCTCCGCCATGTCCTCCAGATCCCGGTTACTGGCGGCAACCACGCGTAAATCGATGGGGATCGGACTCGTTCCTCCCACCCGAATGATCTGTTTTTCCTCAATGGCACGCATGAGCTTGATTTGCATCATATCGGAGATATTGCAGATCTCGTCCAGGAACAGTGTACCCCCACTGGCCTGCTCCATCAGACCATGCTTGCGCTGGGCGGCGCCGGTAAAGGCACCTTTCTCATGGCCAAATAATTCACTCTCCAGCAGCGTATCACTCAGGGCACCGCAGTCAATTGCGACAAATGGTGCATCCTTGCGCGGACTGTAGTCATGCAAGGCACGGGCAACCAGTTCCTTACCGGTACCGGATTCGCCGTTGATGATGGCGCAACAATTCACCTCGGCGACTTTTTCGATGGTGGAGAACAGGCTTTTCATCACCGGTGACTCACCGATGATGCCAAACCGACTGCGCGATTGATCGACCAGTCGGCGTTTCAGCAGTTTATTCTCGGTTTTGAGTCGTATGGCCTTGATGGTTCGTTCGATCATCAAACGTAATTCCTGAAAATCAAACGGTTTTTTGATGAAGTCGGTCGCACCGCGTTTCATGGCTTCGACGGCATTTTCCACCGAAGAATAACCAGTCATCACCAGCACCGGGATTTCCTGATCTATTTCCCGTAATGCGGACAACAACTCAAATCCACCCATGCCCGGCATTCTCAAATCGGTAATGACAATATCGGCAGAGTTGTCACGAAATGCCGTGAGACAGGCTTCGCCACTGCTGAAGACCCGACATTCATAATTGCCTGCATCGCAATTACGCTGCATCACTCTGCCGGTCACCTCATCATCGTCCACAAACATGACTTTAATTTTGTTTTCACTTGCCATTGACCGCCTCCAATACTTCCTGATTAATCTTTGACGTACCTGCCCGGACAGGCAACACGATTTGAACCAGCACGCCGGCATGGTTCATATTTTCAATATTTATTGTGCCGCCGTGGTGCTTGATAATGCCGTAACTGACTGACAGCCCCAGTCCGGTACCTTTCCCTTCCTCCTTGGTGGTGAAGAAAGGATCAAATATTTTCATGACATTTTCGTTGTCGATACCGCAACCGTGATCCAGTATCTCCAGATAGATGTGTTCTTCCTGCTGCCAGGCCTTGATGCTGATCTGGCTTCCCTCCGGTGAGGCCTGGATCGCATTGAGAATGACATTGACCAGTACTTGTTGCAGTTGGTTGCGATCACCTTCCATGTGTAGATTGGCTTCCAGTTCCAATTTTATGCTGATGGATGAGTGCCCGGCACGATGTTGCAACAAGGCCGTAGTTTCCTCTATCAGAACGGTAATACTGAAATCCTCGTAGGTCGGCTTGTTTTCACGGGCGAAGTTGAGAATCCCCTGGACAATACGGGCACACCGTTCGCCTTCTTTTTTCAATAACCGCAGGTCGTTACAGGCATCCTCGTTTTCATTTTTCAATGTCGACTCAACCAGACTGGCCAAAGACATGATGTTCATCAACGGGTTATTGATCTCGTGGCCGATTCCGGCCGCCAACTGCCCGACCGAGGCCAGCCGCTCAGATTGCCGGGCCATTTTTTCCGCCTCGGCCTTGTCTGCCTCAGCCTTTTCGAGGCTGTGTTTGAGATAATTAAAGGCATTCCCGGCAATACCGATCTCATCATTGCGTTTATCCGTATAAACAGCCGAATGATCACCGTCTGCGTAACGTTTAATTATCTCCGCCAGGGAGTGCACCGGCCGGGCCAGTCGGCCGGAGGCCCAGATAGCAAGAAACAGGCTGATAAACATCAGGATGCCCAACAATACCCAGATCGACTGACGCATGCGGTTGACCTGGGCAAACAGCACATTGCGATCCGCATCCACAACCAGTAACCATTGTGTCGGGCGATCACTAAAGGGAGATATTTTACGGTAGAACAGCATCCGTTCCTCTCCCGCAAACACAGTACCGGCAACCTTGCCCTGTTTGATGGTTTGCCATACATCCCGGCCAAGTTCCTCACTGAACCGGAAATTCGAATTCATCTGATCAGCGAAACGTTTGCGGGTGTCCGGGTGATACAGGTAAATGCCATCCCGCATTCTGTCCTCAGACAATTCCACGATATAAACTTTGCCGGGATAGCCTGCCATGGAAGTTTCCATGGATGCATCAAGTCGCGAACCCCAAATATTCACAACCAGCAAGCCATCAAGCCGATCCAGTTCATCATGAATTGGTACCGAGTAGCGAACCATGGAGGGACAAAAATCAGCGCCCGGTGTCACCTGCCCCAGCTCAAAGTCCGACATGGAGACCGCTTCCTTGCTTTGCAGGGCATGTTGAAAGAATCGTTTACTGGATTGATCCGCGATAAAGAGACGACCGGCCGTGACATCGCCTTTTTTCTTCGCTTCAATGGGTTTGCCCTCTTTGACCTTGACCAGCGTCTTGCCGGCCGGATCGATGAAGCGCAGTGCCTGAATCGTCGGTACTGCCTGTTGATAGCTGAGAAAGAAATTTTCCAGCTCTTCAGCCCGCTGGCGGTAAGTTGCGGCTTTCATTTCTCCGGCAGACATTGCCGTGACGGCCCCGGCAAAGCGCCTTACGGAGGGGACTTTGGCCAGCCCTTTGGCAATGGACTTTTGACTGTTAAGAATGATATTCAGCTCTTCGGATTTTTTTTCCAAACTGGCGTGCAGTTCAGTTTCGGTTTGATGCTGAATTTGATCTTCGATACGTTCAACAACACCGAAGAGCAGGACCAGCATGGGAATGCCGGTGAGCAGGGAGAGCACAATAAAGATTTTTTGTTGTAACTGCATACTGCAAAATGCCGCTATTGGTGCAAGTTGCAGCATAATACCACGATTAAATCCTCTTATGATATAGAGGATAAAATAAATAACACGTTAGTATTTTATTATTTTCTAATATACAGACTAACCATTTTCCTGCGTTGAAGCAGGAAAATGGTTTTGATTAGGCCGTGATGGCAGCCAAACAAAGTGCCATCAGCGCACCGGGAAAGAGTCCCAGTCCCAAAACAGCCAGGCTGTTGGTGGAAATGGCCAGGCGCATGTCCAAATCAGCCTCAACCGGTTGTGTATTTTCCGGTTGGTCGAAGTACATCAGTTTGATAATGCGTAAATAATAGAAAGCGCCAATGATGGAGAATACAACCGACAGGATAGCCAGCCAGATCAGCCCACCTGACGAAACAACCTCTTTCAGGACAGATAATTTGGCCCAGAAGCCAAGGAATGGCGGTACACCGGCCATGGAGAACATCAAAATCAGCATCATCAGGGCAAACCAGGGACTGCGTTCATTCAGCCCTTTGTAATCGTTCAGGTTGTCTGCCTCAAAACCCCGTCGACTCAGCAGGATGATCATACCGAAACCGCCAAGTGACATCAGCGCATAGGCCAGGGCATAGAACATGGAGGCGGCAAAACCGCTCTCCTTGCCGGTCAGCACGCCCAGCATGAGGAAACCGATGTGGGAAATGGCAGAATATGCCAGCATGCGTTTCAGGTTCATTTGGGCGATAGCGATAATATTACCGACCGCCATGGAGGAAATGGCCAGAATAATCAAAATACTCTGCCATTGACCTTGCAATGAAATCAAACCGTCCACCAATAACCGCATGAGCATGGCAAAGGCGGCAATCTTGGGAGCGCTGGCGATATACACTGTCACCGATGTCGGCGCACCGTGATAAACATCGGGTACCCACATATGGAACGGTACAGCGCCCAGCTTAAAGGCCACGCCGACAATCAGGAAAACCATCCCAAACACGAAAATCATCTTGTTGGAGGCGGCGGCAGCGGCGGCGGCCTTGGTACTGATTTGCGCCAGATCCAGTGAGCCGGTTACACCATAGATCATGGACATGCCATAGAGCAGCATACCGGAGGCAATCGCGCCCAGAATAAAGTATTTCATGGCGGACTCGGACGCATTCACCGAATCCCGTTGCATGGCGACCATTGCATACAGCGAGAGGGACAATAATTCCAGCCCCATGTAGAGGGTCAGGAAGTTATGGGCGGAGATCAGCACCATCATACCCAACACACCAAACAGCCCCAGCACATAAAACTCGCCCTTGAAGATGTCACGTTGCCGCAGGTAGTCCTTGGAATAGATGAAGACCATAAAGATGGCGAGATAGACACCAAGCTTCAGGACATCACCCATGGCATCACGTACAAAGGTGTTATTGAAGGCAAAACCGGTTTTCTGGGTAAAGCTGGTCAGGGTCAGAACAAACAGCACGGCCAGCGAGAGTAGAGACAAGGTATATGTGACCACCCTGTTCTCCTGTTTCACGAACAGGTCCACCACCAGGATCAAACAGGCAAGACACAGAAGGGTTATTTCCGGTGTGGCAAGCGCGATATTGGGCAATTCATATTTCATCTGCGAAAACCTTCTCTTCTTATAACTTGGTCTGTGTCATGTGGGTCACCAGATTGGCCACACTGGCGTCCATTACCTCCAGTAAAGGAGCGGGCCAGATACCGAACAGCAGTACCATCGTTGCCAAAACGGCCAGGAACAGGAACTCGCGATTATTGATATCCTGCAGTTGGGCGACTTTTTCATGCACGATCTTGCCGAATACCACACGTTTGACCATCCATAACGTATAGGCCGCTCCCAATATCAGAGTGGTTGCTGCGAGGAAGGCAAACCAGAAGTTGGCCTTGAAGGCGGCCAGGATCACCATGAACTCCCCGACGAAACCGGAAGTACCGGGCAGACCTGAGTTGGCCATACCAAATAACACCATGAAAGCGGCGAAGACCGGCATACTGTTCACCACCCCGCCGTAATCATTAATCATGCGGCTGTGCAGGCGGTCATACATGACACCCACACAAAGGAATAATGCGCCTGAGATAAAGCCGTGTGACACCATCTGGACGATACCGCCTTCAATACCCATGGCGGCGCCGGCGTAGCTGCCGGTGGATTTATGAATATTCCAGGCGATAAAAAAGCCCAGGGTCACAAACCCCATGTGCGAAATGGATGAATAGGCGATCAGTTTCTTCATGTCCTGCTGCACCAGCGCCACAAAACCGATGTAGACGACAGCGATCAGGGACAGAGTGATCATCAACCAGTCCAGATGCTGACTGGCATCCGGTGTAATCGGCAAGGAGAAACGCAGAAAACCATAGGCCCCCAGCTTCAACATGATCGCCGCCAGAATCACAGAACCACCGGTCGGTGCTTCCACGTGGGCATCCGGCAACCAGGTATGTACCGGCCACATGGGCACCTTCACGGCAAAGGCCAGCAGGAAGGCGATAAAGACCAGGATCTGTGCATCCAGTCCGAATTTGTACTTGTGGAATTCCAGGATCTCAAAGCTGCCGGTCTTGAAATAGAGATACAGCAAGGCGATCAACATAAAGACCGAGCCGAAGAAGGTGTACAGGAAGAACTTGATGGTGGCGTAAACCCGGTTTGGCCCACCCCAGATCCCGATGATAATAAACATGGGGATCAACATGGCTTCCCAGAACACATAGAACAATGCGGCGTCCAGTGCGGCAAATACACCGTTCATCAACCCTTCCATGATCAGGAAGGCCGCCATGTACTGTGACTGGCGATATTTAATCACTTCCCAACCGGCAATCACGACGATCACGGTGATAAAGGTGGTTAACAGGATCAGGGGCATGGAGATACCGTCCACACCCAGGTGATAGTAGATATTAAACGCCGCTATCCAGGGTCTGCCCGGCGTATGCTCCACAAACTGCATCGCGGCGGTGCCAATCTGAAAATCGGAATATAACGGTATGGAGATGATAAAGGTCAGAACCGCAAACAACAGGGAAATAATCCTGGTTTGCATCGGGGCTGATTCTTTGGCAGTCGCAAGGACGACTATCCCACCCACTATAGGCAGCCAGATTACAAGGCTAAGTAATGGCAAATCAGCAAACATGCAACAGTACCCTTATTTTTAATTCTTTAATGGTAAAACAAACAGACCAAGCAGCAATAACAGGCCGATAATCATGGCGAACGCATAGTGATAGAGATAGCCTGACTGGACGTGGCGGACAAAACCGGAGAACAGCGCCACGGATTTGGCTGTGCCATTAATCACCAGACCGTCAATCAGTTTGACATCACCACGTTGCCACAGGAAACGACCAAGCAGACGGCTGCCACCGGCAAAAACAATTTCATTGAAACGGTCGGCATAGTATTTGTTGTCCAGCACCTTGTGTACGAAGCTGAGCTTTTGCTGGATCATGGCCGGAATATCCGGACGCTTCATATAGAAGAACCAGGCCGTCCCCACCCCGGCAGCAGCCAGCCAAAACGGCGCAGAAGCAGGCACATGCAACAACATTCCGACAGCCCCATGGGTCTTGGCCGCCACCTTCGCCAACACATCGTGTTCCGGCAATACCGTAATTGCACCGGCAAAGAAGTTACCCAGCGCCATGTCACCGACAAAGATGAAACCGATAATGACCGACGGGACAGCCAGCATGATCAGCGGCACCGTTACCACCCAGGGTGTTTCGTGCAGGTGTGAGCGGGTGTGCTCGTCCATGCGCTCTTTGCCATGGAAGACCAGGAAGTACATACGGAAACTGTACAGCGCCGTAATGAAGACACCCAACAGCACCGCAAAATAGGCAAAACCGGAACCGGGAATCACCGACTCTCCAACCGCCATAATTATGGAGTCCTTGGAGAAGAACCCGGCAAAACCGGGAGTGCCGATCAAGGCCAGTGAACCAATCAGGGAGGTGATCCAGGTGATTGGCATGTATTTACGCAACCCGCCCATCTTGCGCATATCCTGTTCGTGGTGCATGGCGATAATCACCGAACCGGCTCCCAGGAAGAGCAGCGCCTTGAAAAAGGCATGCGTCATCAGGTGGAAAATACCGGCAGCGTAAGCGGAAACACCCAGGGCCACAGTCATATACCCCAGCTGAGACAGGGTTGAATAGGCGACGACACGCTTGATGTCGTTTTGCACCAGCCCCAACAGGCCCATAAACAACGCCGTGATGGAGCCGATCACCAGGACAAAGCTCAGTGCGGTTTCAGACAATTCAAACAGTGGTGACATGCGGGCCACCATAAAGATACCGGCCGTCACCATGGTCGCTGCATGAATCAGGGCTGAGATTGGTGTCGGGCCTTCCATGGAGTCGGGCAGCCAGACATGCAGCGGCACCTGGGCTGATTTACCCATGGCGCCGATAAACAGCAGGATACAGATCACCGTCATCACCGACCATTGGTTACCCGGGATGATTTCCATGGTCTTGCCGGAGACTTCGCCGGTCTTGGCGAATACCGTCGCATAATCCAGAGAACCGAAATACATCAGTACGGCGCCGATGCCCAGCAGGAAACCAAAGTCTCCCACCCTGTTCACCAGGAAGGCCTTCAGGTTGGCATAAATGGCGGTATCGCGGTTATACCAGAAACCAATCAATAGATAAGAGACGACGCCCACCGCCTCCCAGCCGAAGAACAGCTGCATGAAGTTGTTGGACATAACCAGCATCAACATGGAGAAGGTAAACAGTGAAATGTAGCTGAAGAAGCGCTGATAGCCGGGGTCTTCGTGCATGTAGCCGATGGTGTAGATATGCACCATCAGTGAGACAAAGGTCACCACAGCCATCATCATGGCGGTGAGTTTGTCGACCATGAAGCCGACTTCAAACCGAATGCCGTCACTCACCAGCCAGGTATAAACTGTCCCGTTAAACGGCTTGCCACCATCCAGCACCATATACTTAAAGACAATCAGTGACATGATACAGGAGACGGCCACACCCAGGATCGTGACCCAGTGCGCACCGGACCGACCGATCTTTTTGCCGAACAGTCCGGCGATGATGGCACCGAATAACGGCGCCAGGACTATCCAGATGTAGAGACTATGAATTTTTTCCGGCATTACTTAACCCTTCAATGTATCCAGATCATCGACGTTGATGGTGCGCTTGTTTCGGAACAGCACCACCAGGATCGCCAGACCAATCGCCGCCTCGGCAGCCGCTACCGTCAGAATAAAGAACACAAACACCTGACCGGCCTGATCGCCAAGATAATGCGAGAAGGCGACAAAGTTCATGTTCACCGCCAGCAGCATCAACTCGATGGCCATCAACAGGATGATGACGTTTTTCCGGTTGAGGAAAATCCCGGCGATACTCAGACAAAACAGGATTGCCCCAAGAATCAGATAATCAGACAGTGCTATCATTGTTGCCTCGTCCCCTATTTCTTTTGCTCGGCCGACATTTTCACCAGCCGCACCCGTTCATTGCGATTAACTGAAATCTGTTGTTCCGGTTTCTGGTATTTCGTCCCTTCGCGACGGCGCATGGTCAGGGCAATAGCCGCCACGATGGCCACCAGTAACAGTACCGCAGCAATTTCAAACGGATAGACATAATCGGTATATAACACCATGCCCAGTGCCTTGGTGTTATTGTAATCAGCGGCATGGCGGGCCGGTTCAGCAATCTTGTCGAGACCGAAATTGCCCGGTCCGACCACATAGATAATCATGCCGACCATCAACAACGCAATCAGGACACCGAACGGCAGGTATCGGATAAAGCCCTCTTTCAGGCGATCCATATTGATGTCCAGCATCATTACCACGAACAGGAACAACACCATGACCGCGCCCACATAGACCAGTACCAGCACAATGGCGAGGAACTCGGCCTCCAGCAGCATCCAGAGAACCGCGCTGGAGAAGAAGGTCAAAACCAGAAACAGGGCGGCGCGAATGGGATTACGCACGGTAATCACCATGGTGGCGCTGATCACCATCATCGCTGCGAATATATAGAATAAAACTTTCTCAACACCCATGATTATTCACTTTTTTGTTCTTGCCTAGCGGTAGGCGGAATCCTGTTTACGAGCGGCCGCTATCTGCTTTTCATATTTATCACCCACAGCCAGCAGCTTTTCCTTGGTCATATACAGATCACCGCGCTCCTCGCCGTGATATTCAAATACGTGTGTTTCGACTATCGAATCCACCGGACAAGACTCCTCACAATAACCGCAGAAGATGCACTTGGTCAGGTCAATATCGTAACGCGTGGTGCGACGTGTGCCATCTTCACGCATTTCCGATTCAATAGTAATGGCCAGCGCCGGACAAACCGCTTCACATAACTTGCAGGCGATACAACGCTCTTCCCCGTTGGGATACCGGCGCAAGGCATGCAGGCCGCGAAACCGGTTGGAGATCGGCGTCTTGTCTTCCGGATACTGCAGGGTCACTTTGCGTGAAAACAGGTAACGACCCGTGAGGCGCAAGCCACGGATCAGTTCCAGCAACATCAGACCTTTAAAATAACGTACTATGCTGTTCATCGTGCATTCTCTCCGGCCTTATGCCGCACTCCACCAGGGTGGAACATTACCCAGGATCATCAGTCCCAACACCAGTAACCAGATGATGGTGATCGGGATAAACACCTTCCATCCCAGGCGCATGATCTGGTCATAACGATATCGGGGGAACGTCGCCCTGAACCACAGGAAGCAGAACAGGAAAAACGACATCTTGATCAATAACCAGTGGATCCCCCCGCCGAGTACCGCCCCCAATACAGGCACGGCAAAGACGGCTTCAGGCAACCCCTGGAATGGTGACAACCAGCCGCCGAGAAACATAATGGCGGCCAGTGCTGCAATCAAAATCATGTTGGCGTATTCCGCCAGGAAGAAGACCGCGAAGGCCATCCCGGAATATTCCACGTGGAAACCGGCGACAATTTCCGACTCGCCTTCCGCCACGTCAAACGGTGCACGGTTGGTTTCAGCCACACCGGAGATAAAGTAGATCAAAAACAGCGGCAACAACGGTAACCAGTACCAGTGAAAAATACTACCGGACTGGCCTTTGACAATTTCACCCAGATTCAGACTGCCGGCCGCCATCAGCACGCCCACCAGTGCAAAACCCATGGCAATTTCATAGGCGACGATCTGCGCACCAATACGCATGGCGCCCAACAAGGCATATTTGGAGTTGGAGGCCCAGCCCGCAATGATCACACCGTAGACGCCCAGTGAAGTCACGGCCAGAACATAAAGCAAACCGGCATTGATATCCGCCAGCACCATACCATCGTTAAAGGGGATTACCGCCCAGACCGCCAGCGCCGGTGCGATGGACAGGATTGGACTGATCAGGAACAGATACTTGTTGGAGCCGGTCGGGATGATGATTTCCTTGAACATCAGCTTGACGGCATCGGCGATGGGTTGTAACCAGCCACGCGGCCCGACACGGTTGGGGCCCAAACGGGACTGCATATACCCGATAATTTTGCGCTCGGCAAAAGTCAGGTAAGCCACACACACCATCAGCGGCGCCATCAGCGCCACGATCTTCACCAGGGTCATGAAGGTTATTTGCACCCCCAGCGGCCAGGACTCGTAGATGGCAACCAGCCAATTGATAAAGTTGAAAAACCAGTCAAACATTGTAATTTGTTCTCATTATTAGCTCTTGCTCAGCTCAACAGGGCCATAACTGATACCCAGTTGCTCACTCCCGGCCACACCTGTCGCCACCATGACACAGTGATCCGGTATGGATTCGTTCTGTACGATAGGCATGGTTGCCTTTGCCGATTGCTGAGTCACCATGCCCTGTGCCTCATTACCCAGCTTGGTGGTTTGCAAGGTGGCACTGTTAATATGCAGTGCGATACCCACGGCATCACGGGTGTTCTGCAACGGCGCTGCACGGCGCGTCAGACTGTCAACCGCATAGATTGGCAAATAGCCGATGCGGATCATCTGCTGACCGGCTTGCGGCATTTTTACTCCGCTGTGCCATTCACTGCGTGCAGCAGCAACAATGCTGGAAGCCTGGTTATGACATTGATCACGCACCTCTTCCGATGACATGTAATCAAAACCACTCAGCTTGAACAGGTTACCCATCACACGCAGGACCTTCCAGGCGGGACGGCTCTCCGCCTCCGGCTTCACCGCAGCCGGGAAGCTTTGCCACAACCCTTCCACGTTGACATAGGTGCCCGGTGTTTCGGTAAAGGCCGACACCGGCAGCAATACATCGGCATAGGACTTCATGGTGTCAGTAACAAAGGCGTTCAGGCAAACCACAAAATCTGCAGCCTGCAAATTCTTCACCGCCGCCATCGGATCGGCACAATCAAACTCCGGTTCCACCTGTAACAGCACCATGCCGGTCATGGCCTGGTTCAGCATTTCCTGTGCATGCAAACCGGGAGCGGTCTTTTCACCGGCGGGACCGCGGTGGGGCAAGCAACCGGACAGATAGGCACCGGTTGAATTGGCGCCCGGTGACAAATAACCCAGTTTGGCATTGGAATATTGGGCAACCGCATTGGCCAATGCACGAATGACCGACAGTTCAGCCTGTCCCATCGCCTGGGTGCCGATCAGGACCGCGGCATTGTCTGCCGTTGCCAGATGTTTGGCGATGGTCAGATGACTGTCATGGGGTTCAACATTACTCAACAGTGCAGCCAGTTCCGCCGGAACCTGGGCGCCGTTCATGGCAGTCAGGGCTTTGCATACAGCGGCCAGCTCTTTCACCATACCAATCGGTGAAGCAACCAGTTGTTCCGCCACCGGGAAGTTGAATTCATAACCCAGCGCATTGACGAACATGATCTTGCCGCCCTTCAGCGCAGCCTTGCGCAGGCGGTGTGCCACCAAAGGCTGGTCCTTGCGCACATTGGAACCGATCAATAACGCCGCATCCAGATTTTCCAGATCGACGATAGACTGTCCCAGCCAGGGGAACATGGGTTCCACATCCTGATCGGCAAAGTCTATCTGGCGCAGGCGATGATCAATGTTCGGACTGCCCAAACCGCGCAGCAGTTTTTGCAACAGATACATCTCTTCAGTCGTTGCTGAAGAACTACATAGCGCGCCCAGCTTGTCCGCTCCGCCCACCTGTTTGGCGCGTTGCAGACCTTCCACGGCATAAGCCAGTGCGGTTTCCCAATCCACAGTCCGCCAGCTGTTACCCTGTTTGATCATGGGTGCGGTCAGGCGCTGTTCGCTGTTGAGGGCGGTATAACTGAAGCGATCCCGATCCGAGAGCCAGGTTTCGTTAATGGATTCATTCTCACGCGGTAAAACGCGCATCACCTGATTCCGGCGTGTCTCAACAACAATGTTGGAGCCAACACAATCATGGGGAGCAATACTGTTGTGTTGCTGATTTTCCCAGGGTCGACCGGAATAGCGGTAGGGTTTGGAGGTCAGGGCACCGACCGGACACAGGTCGATCACGTTACCGGACATTTCCGAATCCACCGTGATTTCCACATAGGTGCCTATCTCGGTGTGTTCACCACGACCGGTGGCGCCCATTTCACGAATCCCGGCAATTTCCTGACCGAAACGCACACAGCGGGTGCAGTGGATACAGCGGGTCATGTCGGTGGCGATCAGCGGACCGATATTTTTTTCCCGGACCACACGTTTTTTCTCGGCAAAGCGCGACACATCGCCGCCAAAACCCATGGCGATATCCTGTAATTCACATTCACCGCCCTGATCGCAAATCGGGCAATCCAGCGGATGGTTGATCAACAGAAACTCCATGACACTCTTTTGTGCTTCCAGCGCCATAGGTGAGCGGGTCTGCACCTTCATGCCATCAGTAACCGGGGTGGCGCAGGCCGGCAACGGCTTGGGCGCCTTTTCCACCTCAACCAGGCACATCCGGCAGTTGGCGGCCACGGACAGTTTCTTGTGATAACAGAAGCGTGGAATCGTGATCCCGGCGTTGTCCGCCGCCTCGATCAGCATACTGCCCCGAGGCACTTCCAGGGTGATCCCATTAATCTCAATGTTTACCGTGTCTGTCATTGTTCTTGTTACACCCTGCTAATCACACCATGCACTTGCCATGGTCAATGTGATACTGAAACTCTTCTCTGAAATGCTTCAGGAAACTTTGTACCGGCATGGCGGCGGCATCACCCAGTGCACAAATTGTGCGCCCGCCAATTCGGTTGGCCACGTCATTCAGCAGATCCAGATCTTCCTGCCTGCCGTGTCCGTGCTCAATGCGGTGTACCATCCTGGCCAGCCAACCTGTACCTTCACGGCATGGCGTACATTGACCGCAGGATTCCTCGAAATAAAAGTGGGACAGGCGCGCCAGTGTCTTCACCATACAGGTGGTTTCGTCCATCACGATCACCGATCCCGCGCCCAGCATGGTGCCGGCCTTGGAGAGTGAATCGTAATCCATATCCAGTTCCATCATGATCTTGGCCGGTACCACCGGCACAGATGATCCGCCGGGAATGACAGCCTTGAGTCGGTGCCCCTTGCGTACGCCGCCGGCCATTTCCAGCAGATCCGCAAACGGTGTGCCCAGCGGTACTTCAAAATTACCCGGTTTGTTCACGTGGCCGGAGACACAAAACAGCTTGGTGCCGCCATTGTTGGGCTTGCCCAGTTCCAGGAACCACTTGCCGCCCTTCTCCAGGATGACCGGTACGGAAGCCAGACTCTCGGTATTATTAATAGTGGTGGGACGGCCATATAAACCGAAACCGGCCGGGAACGGCGGTTTAAACCGGGGCTGGCCTTTCTTGCCTTCGATGGATTCCAGCAAGGCGGTCTCTTCACCGCAGATATAGGCGCCGGCGCCCAGGTGGGAAGCCAGATCAAAATCGATCCCGGAACCCATGATGTTTTTGCCCAGCAATCCGGCCTTGTAGGCCTCTTCCAGCGCCGCTTCAAATCGTTCGTAGGGTTCCCAGAATTCACCGCGGATGTAGTTATAACCGGCAGAGGCGCCGATGCAGTAACCGGCGATGGCCATGCCTTCAATCAATTGATGCGGGTTATAACGCAGGATATCACGATCCTTGCAGGTACCCGGTTCACCCTCGTCCGAGTTACAGACGATGTATTTCTGACCGGGAGCATTACGCGGCATGAAACTCCACTTCAATCCGGTGGGAAAACCGGCGCCACCGCGGCCACGCAGGGCGGAGGTCTTGAGTTCTTCAATTAATTGTTCGGGCGGTGTTTTGTTTTGCAGGATCTTCTGCCATACCTGATAGCCGCCGACACTCTTGTAACTTTCCAGTGTCCACGGTTTATCAAGGTGCATAGTCCTGAAACAAACTTCGTTCGCCATAATCTTCCGCCTGTCGGTTAATCCAAACTGCTGAGTATTTTGTCAATCTTCGCCGGGGTCAGCTTTTCATGATAGGTGTTGCCGATTTGCGCCACCGGCGCATCTACACAGGCCCCCAGACATTCCACTTCCTTGAGCGTAATACGCCCGTCTTTGGTGGTTTCACCCAGTTTGATACCCAGCTTGCTCTCCAGATAGGCCACGATCTCATCCGAGGCGCACAACATGCAGGAGATGTTGGTGCAGACGCAGATCTTGTGTCGCCCTACCGGTTTTAATTCATACATGGAGTAAAAACTGGCTACCTCATAGACAGCAATCGGCGGCATTTCCAGATATTCAGCGACGGCATCCATCAGATCATTATTCAGATATCCGCCATTTTGATCCTGGACGATACGCAAGGCCGACATCACAGCAGACTGTTTCTGATCCGCAGGATATTTGGCGACCCAGAGATCAATCTCCTGCCTGGATTCGGCTTTGAGCAAATCCAGTTTACTCTCGCGTTTTGTTGACTGAACCATCATCGATCAATCTCTCCAAATACGATATCCATGGTGCCGATCACGGCCACCACGTCGGCCAGCATGTGGCCCCTGGTCATTTCATCCATCGACGCCAAATGGGGGAAGCCCGGTGCACGGATCTTCAGGCGGTAGGGTTTATTGGCCCCGTCTGAGACCAGATAAATACCGAATTCACCCTTGGGATGCTCAACGGCGGTATATACCTCACCGGCCGGCAGTGTGTAACCTTCCGTAAACAGTTTGAAGTGGTGGATCAGGGCTTCCATATCGCCCTTCATTTCTTCACGTTTCGGCGGCGCCAGTTTGTGATCTTCCAGCATGACCGGACCCGGGTTTTTACGCAGCCAGTCAATACACTGCTTGATAATGCGGTTGGATTGGCGCATCTCTTCCACGCGCACCAGATAACGGTCATAACAATCACCGTTCACACCCACCGGAATATCGAAATCAATCTTGTCATACACCTCATAGGGCTGCTTCTTGCGCAGGTCCCACTCGATGCCGGAGCCACGCAACATCGGGCCGGTAAAGCCGAGTTGCTGGGCGCGTTCTGGTGTCACAACACCAATACCAACGGTACGCTGACGCCAAATCCGGTTTTCGGTCAGCAGGGTTTCATACTCATCCACATAACCGGGAAAACGGTTGGTAAAGTCCTCGATGAAATCCAGCAGGGAACCCTGACGATTTTCATTCAGGCGTTTCACATCACCTTCATTCTTCCACTTGGAAAGCGTGTACTGCGGCATCTGATCCGGCAGATCACGATACACCCCGCCCGGACGATAGTAGGCGGCGTGCATACGCGCACCGGAGACCGCCTCATACATGTCCATCAGGTCTTCGCGTTCACGGAAGCAATACAGGAACATGGTCATGGCGCCGACGTCCAGCGCATGGGTGCCCAGCCACATCAGATGGTTCAGGATACGGGTAATCTCGTCAAACATGACACGGATATACTGCGCGCGGATCGGCGCTTCAACGCCGAGCATTTTCTCCAGCGCCAACACGTAACCGTGTTCATTACACATCATGGAAACGTAATCGAGACGATCCATGTAGGGAATACTTTGGTTATAGGGTTTGAATTCGGCCAGCTTTTCCGTGGCGCGATGCAACAGACCGACATGGGGATCGGCCCGAACTATCACCTCACCATCCATCTCCAGGATCAGACGCAATACACCATGGGCCGCCGGATGTTGCGGACCGAAGTTCAGGGTATAGTTATGTAGCTCAGCCATTCAACTTACCTTCATCTGTTGTTCTGCCTGCATAACGATGGTCGTCACGAATCACGCGAGGTTGATTGACTCGTGCCTCAATGCTTACCGGCTGGTATACAACACGCTGTTTCTCGGGGTCATAACGCATTTCCACGTGACCGTTGAGCGGGAAATCCTTGCGGAAAGGATGGCCGATAAAACCGTAATCGGTCAGGATGCGACGCAGGTCGGGATGACCTTCAAACACTATACCGTACAGGTCAAATGCCTCGCGCTCAAACCAGTCGGCAGCACGCCAGATATTGATCACTGAACTCACCATCGGCGGTTCACCATCAGTAAAGGTTTTAACCCGCAGGCGATGATTGTTTTTAATCGACAAGAGATGATAGCTCACGCCAAAACGCGGCCCTTTCCAACTGCCATGACCATAGTCGCTGTAATCCACACCGCACAGGTCAATCAATTCGGCAAAAGCAAACTCCGGGTTGTCACGCAAAGTTATGCAGGTTTCCGATAACCGGTCCTTGTCTACCACGATGGTTGCTTCACCAAACCGGCAATAGCTGTCGGTGACGGCGGCCCCCAGCTTGTCGCGCAGGCGTTCAACCAGATTTTGATAATACTCTGACATCAGGCAATGATCTCTTTCACTTATCGGGCAATGGTGTTGGTACGACGGATCTTTTCTTTTAACTGGATAATGCCGTACAGCAGCGCCTCGGCGGTGGGCGGACATCCCGGCACATACACATCGACCGGTACGATGCGGTCACAACCGCGCACCACCGAATAGGAATAATGGTAATAACCGCCGCCATTCGCGCAGGACCCCATGGAAATCACCCAGCGCGGTTCCGGCATCTGATCGTAAACCTTGCGCAGAGCCGGGGCCATTTTGTTGCACAGCGTGCCGGCCACGATCATCAGATCGGACTGGCGCGGACTGGGACGAAACACGCCTGATCCGAAACGGTCGATATCGTAACGGGCGGCGGCGGCCTGCATCATTTCCACCGCACAACAGGCCAGACCGAAGGTCATGGGCCACATGGAACCGGTGCGAGCCCAGTTAATCAACTTGTCCAGATTGGTCGTCAGAATCCCTTCCTTGAATCTACCGTCAATTATTCCCATTCCAGTGCTCCTTTCTTCCATTCATAGATGAAACCAATGACCAGAATACCGAGGAAAATTGCCATTGCGATGTAACCGAACATGCCGATCTTCTCCAGCACCACGGCCCAGGGAAACAGGAAGGCAATTTCAAGGTCGAACAGAATAAACAGGATAGCCACGAGATAGTAACGCACGTCAAACTTCATGCGCGCATCTTCGAAGGCTTCAAAACCACATTCATAGGGGGACAGCTTTTCACTGTCAGGTTTGCTGGTGGATAAGGCAAAGCCAAGAACGATCATAATCGCGCCCACGGCAAGACCGACGATCATAAAAATCAGGACTGGAAGGTAATTCTCCAGCATAGCTAGCCTCTCTCCCCTTATTCACGTTGCTGTTATTAAATTACAGCAATCTTTGTTATTACAGGTGACACACCTTAATCAATAAGGTGGGTCAGTCTAGGCAGACTGCGAAATCGTGTCAAGTTTATGATTTTATCTTTTTTGTTTAAAAAACAAAAAGATACATTATTTGTTGGGGGTATAAAAAAATTCGCTGGAGTAAAAAAAATCAATTTTGTGTTCTATTGGCTTACAGCAAGAGAACAACTGTGATTTTGATCCGTCATTATACCAGTTATCACTCTCTCTTTATTAGCAAACACTAATAAACCTTTCGTTAACAAACAAAAAACCCTGCATTCAATGACTGAATTTATCGGGATGCAACATGACAGCTGTCTGCACTGCAGTTGTACATCAAGCGCACAGGCTGATCAGCCGATATAAAAATGAGATGCAACACAGGTAGTTCGATGACTCTGTTATTTCCAACCATCATGAACGAGCTGGATAGCGGACAGCGGCGGCAACTGGGTGATTTTTTCGAATATGCCTGTAACATCGCACAGCAGGATCCGTCCCGGTATCAGTCGGAAATACTCGATCAGTATCAGTTTCGTACAGAAAACTATCAGCGAGCCCTGCACTGGATCAGGGAATGCATGGCGTTGCACAGTTTCTCCACCCATTTTGTTATCTATTATATAGAGAGTGATTTTCCGGGAGAGATGCACTGGCAGTGGAAATATGTACAGGGTCTGGGGGGCGGTATCCCCGCCGACAGCACTATCCTCATTACCGAAACGGACACGAACCTGCATATCTGGGCCGAATACATCGACAGCGCACAACAACCCCTGGCCCCCTTTGCCATGCTCACCTGGCCGAGTCTTCGTTTTGGACAAACCTGGCGTGAGCCACGATTTTTAATCTATACCCTGTCCGGCTTTGATACGATTACACAACAGAATATCAATATTGAATTACGCGTATACAATGAAAACTGGATTGATCAGGACGGGGAAACTTACTTCTGTGATCTTTCTGCACTGGACATGGTCAACAACTTTACAGACCTGCTGGATCGCGTCAAACACAAACATGATCAGGGTCCGGAATTACTCAGTCCAGAGGAACTGGACAACCTGTTGAAAGCATCGCACAGTTAGCAGGAAAAATGTACGGTACGCTGAGTACCAGACATTCAAAACGGATTCAATGCCAGCATGCTGTGCAGGTCAATATCAATTTTATATGATTCCAGTCGGTTAGTGACATCAGCCAGTCTGGTTTGTTGCGAGATGATAACCGGTTTGTCCTGACCACTATAGTTTATACACGTCCAGTAATCCCGGAATTTAAAACCGTTACCCAGAATTTTACCGCCAAAATCCACCCATAGTGACGGTACATTATAGGAGTTCGAACAAACTATACCGTGCAGTGAGCTTGAAATTGTCATCTCGCAGGCAACCACATCATCGATCACTTTTTCGATATCGCCGCGGATATCGATTATTTTTACCTGCGGATCGTCAGCATATTTCACCAGCCACGGGTGATGGTAATCAACATAGTGCGGGATGATGCCTACTTCGTACTTTTTCTCTATGACCGGTTTATAAAACAGGCTGTATAACAAACCGGCATCCCCGTATTGTTCAGGACATTCCACACCAATTTTCAGGAAGCCGGCTCGGGTCAGGGCGCCCCTGACTGCAATGATTTTGTGTGGACGGTTTTTTCTTCGATTCAGTCCCGCCGAGGTAAGACATCCCGCGCCATAGATAATGGACTTCCCGGTCGCCCAGGCAGCGATACTGCCGCAAACAAGAAAGTGCGTCTGCCTGTCCGGAGCATTACAGTATTCGACCGACTTCCCGGATATCTTATGGATTAATTCGGGGTTGATCCGGTCTCCCCAGTTTTGAATCCTGCACCATCTGGCCATTACGCTCGGCATGACGCCAACCTGCGTTGTATTTCCCGTTTCAAAGGTAACAGATTACGCTTGTTTTTTTCCCACTGTCTTTGATCGATTGTTTCCTTTACATGCCAGATGTGTTTCCACATATTCTCCAGCATCACGAGGTCTTTATTGACGTAACGCGCATACAAAGACAAAATATTCAAGGCATATACATCCTCCCCGCCGTAGCCGATAAATCGGTAGCCCATAGTGTCATAGAGGCTGTTGATGTTGAGCGTGGCAAGCAGTTTCCTGTAGTACTGTTTTGGTATGGATTTTTGTGAATAGCCTTTTGAGGCAAAACAGGTTTGTAAATCAGCAAATGATCTGACGTTACCGGAACGATGATCATCCTGTATGTCACACTCATCCTGCGGCATGTGATGCCCCAGTGAAATAACGGCGTTCCCCTGTTCTGCATGTACCTTGATCAGGTCGAGGAAATCCGGCCTGTATATCATGTCGGCATCAATCAAAGACCACCAGTCATAATCCTGCCGCATTTCGCGCAGCATCATATCCAGCAACTTCGCCTTGTTGAATTTTTTTATATCCGGGTTGATATATGGCACTTTATAGTCAAGCGTGATATTGCTGAATTTCCCGGCTGCCGAAATGATATAGTCCCTGTTATCCGCCTTGTCCTCATAGGTATAGACCCGCACATCATATTGATCGATATGGTCAAAATTATTGATATAGTGCAGACAGGTCAGATATGAATCATTTCTGTCCCGTTTCGCAATGATGATATTGACCTTCACGGCTCGATTACCAGTTAACTTCGATAATTCTGCCATCAAACCCCTGAAAGGCCTTGATCGGGAAAAAAGCACTCAGTCCGGGAATATCCGTCACACCGTGAGGAACACGATTACCGTTGTTTTGCACAATCACTGAAACATTGTAGCCATAGGTTCGCACCGCCGCACGACGACAGTCAAAACCGGCCAGTATCAGGTTATACAGCAACAAACCGGCATTCCAGATAGAGACATGGCCGCTCACAATATCGTGTTTGGCCGGTGGAACTGTTAACGCCAGAATGCCGTTTTGATTCAGATCGGATTTCAGTTTGGCAAGAAAGGCATTGACATTGAAAACATGCTCCAGTACATGACAACACCAAATCGCGTCAAACTTCCGCCCAAACTGTGTATGGAGATAATCACCGATATAATCAGGCGAAAATCCCTTTCTTGCCGCCATATCTATAGTGGTAACCGCCTTGTTCCGCTGTTTAAAGATGTCGGCTTGCTGTCCGGCTCCGCAGCCAATATCCAGTACTGTAGTAAACTGATAGTCCCTGAGTAATTTTTCCAGCGCGTCATTGCCAAACATATTCAGGCGGGAGTTCGGCCTTTTTATATAACCGCGCCATCCAGTATCTACAACGGCCATGGTCTATTCTCCGGATAGTATCAACCAATTCTCGAGCATCCCCGATACAACAGTGACCTGTTCAGGACCGAACATGTTGCCGCCTGGCAGGCTGACCATAATGTGGGCGTGCACCGGTTTTTCCTTCAAGCAAGGTGAGGGCTGAACGTATGTTGTCCTCCACCCATGACTCCAGGGTATAACCACCCAAGGAGTTGCGTATTGTTTCCCGACGCGCAAACCAGTCTGTGAAATTGTGGCGTATTTTGTTGACCGCATCCGCGATCTCGTCAATCGAGTCAACCAGATAACCATTCTCGCCATCCTTAATGAGTAAGGGAGACCAGCCGGCCCGCGTAGAAACAACCGGCACACCGGATGCCAACGACTCGAACAAACAAATCGGTCCCGCTTCCGAGCGGGAGGTAATCACCACACAATCAAAACTTTTATACAGGTTTGGATAGCAGCTAATGGGAAATTTATTTTTTGTATAGTAAACACAGTCTAAACCTGCTTTACGTATTGCTGCGTGCTGGGTTTCCATGCGTTCACCGAGCAAGACCGCACGAAATCCGCTCTCCAGTTTGTGCAAGGCCTGGACAAACCAGTCAATGCGTTTGATATCCTGCCGAAAATGGACTGCCGGCCTTCCCACCCATGCGACGGTAAAGGGATCAGTCGTTGCATCCCGCAAGGTAAATGCACTGAGCGCACCGATCGGTCTGTCCAGTACCTGTTTCTGTTCCAGATTAATACCGGCGCCGGCCAGGAGTTCCCTTTGCGCCGGATGGGTCAAAACAACGCCACCGCAACCTTGCACACAATAACGATCGCCGCCCGGCTGATAGAGTTTTTCACTAAACATATCATGCACCTGTACCAGGGTTTGTTCCGGTACCGGCGTGCTTACCGCTTCCTTGGTACGCAGGTAGATCCAGGCGTCGGCGTCACGGCGCGGACGTTCACTCACCTTGATCACAGCCTGCTTGCCGGACGCCCTAAGGAAGTGTTGTTTTAGATCTTCAAAGAACCAGCCCATGTCCCTTGCCGTGATATTGATCACGGGTAATCGCCTGCTTGCCATCCTGACAACATTTGTCTGGTCGGTGACCGGTGCTGATGGGCCTGCATTGTGCGCGTTACGCGTCTGTCGATTTGTTCGCGCAGCAAGCCGTGCTTCGCGGCGTAATCGGGTTGTTTGTACGGATCGGTTTACCCTGCTCTCAACCGGTTTGTTGCGTGCTGCACGATGGGTAACCGGTGCCTGTGGTCTGGCCTGACGTATCGATTGCTGTTCCTTCACCCGCAAACCGGCAAACAGGGCGGCAACCTTCTCCGCATCACTCACATCATCCATGGTCCACTGATTTTGCAGCAGATACCAGGCATAGGCATCACGACAGGCACGCCGCGGCGGATCCTGCCAGGCCATGTAAAGCTCAGACCAGTCCTCAGGAAACGACCTGAGAAAAGGCCCCAGACCATCGCGTGTCCAGATATTATTGCCCAGCGTGATAGAAGGCACATCCCAGATCATGCCGTCATGCACCACATTACTGTTCAGTGAAATAATTCCCTTGCAGTTACCACTACGTAACAAGCGATGGATATTTCCCCTGTTGTGCGGCCAAATGGCATCACCTGATCGTAATAAGCGGAGTTTTAATTGTTGGCTGCCGCGTCGCACATCGGCCGGGTGCTGTTTGAATATCACCGGTAGATCAGGATTGGCCCTGGAGATATCGGTGATCAGATTCTGCATGTTCCGATAACGCCGTGGTACATGCCGCTGAATATTGGTATCCCACTCCATTTGCAAAGGGACCAGGATAAACGCTTCCGGCATTCCTTCTGCAGCGGCCACATCCGTTTGCATATAGGAATATTGGGTCGGACCACCGGCACGTATGTCGGCCAAATGTTGCTCCACAGCCTGTTGCGCCTGCGGCTCAAGTACATTGCCATCCCAGACAAAAGGGGCAATGTGTGAATCAGCATTTATTCCGCCGGGACTGATTTGATAGGACCAGCGTGGCAGCCAGGCATGTTCGCAATACAGGACCGGGCCACCGGCAGAACGAAAGTTGCGCCCATTCCAGACCACAGAAATCGCGCCGCGGGGTGCTCTGCCTGAACGCACAGTACGATGTACATCATAGTCCAGTCGTTTGGCCGTCACGGCAAGGGCATCCAAAAAGTCCCCCACGATACCCGGATTATAACGCTCTATAACAATCTTCATGTCACAACTCCTTGTTGAATGCTTTTGACCATTGTCTGAAGTCACGGGGTTTGCTGCGACTGTAACCGGTTTATCCAGCGTAAAGTCAGCGATATTCTGTTTCGGCAAACTCGTCAAACGACTCTGCATACTCAGATTGACCAACCGGATACCCTGTTGTGCCAGAGCGGCATACAATTCGCCGTATTCCTTATCGATAGCATTGATCTGTCCGGCAAGTACATGTTTCCCGGTTTTGGCAAAAAAGTGATGTTCGGTAAAATCAACGCCAATTAACCCGATGTGTTTCGCTCCCATGTAGGCCGCCAGACAGACCGCCACATAGGGGGAGTTTCGTGTATAGGGTAGAGAATCCAGTCCGGCGATATCTGTCCCGCCCCGTTGCCCTAAGCGGAATTTCACGATATTCGGATGGCGTATACCGAGATTCAATTGAGTAAAGACGGTTTTTGCACGGCTGTCTGCCACGTATTTAAAGCGATCATTTCTGAACTGGTGTTTGTTGTTTAATACCACCAGATAGTCCGGATCGAACTGCCTGCCCACATCATTCACACCGATGGTAATATACGCGGCAGGATCATGCAGTTCGTTCAGCGATGCACCACAGCCGCACACGATAATGGTTTCACCTGCATGTGCATTACGGTAATGTTGAAGTTGCTGTTTATTCATGTTTGTTCTCGTAAAATGCCATTTCAGGATTTAGAAGAAAGGATCTCCCTGGCCTGTTCGGCGTAAAACGAATCACCCTTCATCAATTGTTCCAGCAGTTTGTTACCCGCCTCAATTTGTTCCAACTGACGTAAAGCCTGCGCCCGATAAAACATAACACGTTCGGACTCGCTTCCGGCATCAACCAGTTCGTCCAGACACGCAAGTGCCTCCTCCGCTTTTGCCTGTGACACCAGCACCACCGCCAAATCCATGCGTGTGTTGTCATCACCGGGATACAGGTCCAGTACCCGGCGAAACGCACTGATCGCCTCTGTATATTTTTTACGACTGAGGGCAATCAGCCCAAGATGGCGGATGGCATTGGCATCTTTCGGATTGAGCAATACGGCCTGCTGCAAAGACTTCTGCGCCAGTCCAAAATTTTCCAACAGGAAATTCGCCACACCCAACTGCGTCCAGGCATCCGTGTATTTCGGTTGTTGTGCCAATACTTGCTTATAAACGGTAATGGCTTCATCCAGTCGACGTTGTGCGGCAATGGCTGTTCCCAGACGGGTTAACAGACCAGGATCTGAAGGCAGTAAACGACAGGCCCTGCTCCAGGCGTATTCCGCCTTCTCATACTCACCGTCACGCATTCTGAAACGGGCAAGATTGTTCCAGGCTTCCACATTGGATGGCTCAAGATGTACGGCCTTTTCAAGGTGAGCGATCCCTTCATCATGTCGTTCAGTCAACAACAGCACCTGGCCAAGATTAACGTGAGCCATCGCCATATCGGGATTCAGCTTTAAGGCAGTCTGTAAATAATTGCCGGCCTCCTCCCAACGACCTTGCTGGCCACAGATAAAACCGAGATTGTTATACGCTGTCGCATTACCGATATCCCGTTCAAGGACATGCTGATATACCGCTTCTGCATCAGATAACCGTCCCGCCAGGTGGGCCTTGACACCATATTCAAGTTCTTCAGTCAGTGTTCTCATCAGGTAACCCTCTCAATCAAACCACGTAATAATTGATTTGTATCTATATCCGGTACTTCAAATTCCACATCATCCAGGGAAATATCAAATGGCTGTCCTTCCTGATAATGTATTGGTAAACGAATACCAAAGGTATAATCAGAACCAAAGCGGAATTCCTGGAAGACAAATCGTTCATCATATAAGGCGATACCAAGTGCGGTAACACGCACATAGCCACCAATATCAAAGATGAACACAGGTTGTGCAGAAACTCTGACGTTTGCTCTTAGATCCAGCCCACGCGAAGGACTCCATTCAACATGGGCTCCAGCTTCAGCAGCCCCTTCGATACCCAGTGTGCCGCCAATATCAAGCCCACCGGTTGCACTGGCGCCGGTAATACCCAACCCTATGCCGGCACGTACGGATAAACGTAACCCGGCATCAGCAGGGACTCTGAAGTTAACGTCGCCTGAGATAGTGGTATCTTCTTCATGATCAGGATTGTAGGTAATACCAAGCTCAAGCTGGTTGATGACACCGGGACCAAACCCGGCAGTAGCGCCAAGACCACCACCGATTTCTGCAACGATGCCTGGAATAATTGGCACCTGAACGGCGATATTAAAAATAGAACGATTCACTTCCCGACGGGGGAAGATTTCCAGTTCATCCGGAATACCGATCCTGCCTGTGACAGTTATTTCACCATTCGGTGCGAACTGCACACCGGCTGTACCCTCCAGCCACGGTGCTATGCGAATCGTCAGTTCACCGCCACCATAAACAATCAATGGATTATCCGGTTCAGCCGTTTCGGATAACTGACCGTCCTCACCCACTGTTCGGTTTGTCACGCCGGCATTGACACGTCCCGATAACATACCGCGTGCATATTCTGCTTCGATCTCCGCAGTAAATGCGCCATCGTTATAACTAACACGCAAATTTGAGTTGATACCGGGTATGTCGGGCTGAGCCTCACCAGTAGCACTAATAGCAAAACCTGAACCATCTTCTTTTTCACGTAATTCAGCTGAAATTCGCCCTCCACGGATTCCCGGTGTGTCGCCTGAAAGTGTGAATGAACCACCAATCACAAAACCTTCTTCTTCGTTTTGCGTTATAGAAATTGTTCCACTTTCTACGCCAGGCACATCAAGCTCAGCCTCTCCTGTGGCGGAGAAACCGGATGCTTCGGAATAATCTACATTAATGGTTGCAGAACTAACACCAGGCACTTTTCCTCGAGGTATCGTTAATGTACCACCTACACTCCATTGGTTATTCCGATATCCAACACGTGCCTGTGCACGGGTGCCTTCGCCAAAGATTCTTTCATCAAAATCAAACTGTCCTTCTAGCTCAAAGCCGCCTGATGTTGAAGCAGTCGCACCTATAAACCCTTCCCCGACATTCTGAATAGCAAAGTTTAATTCCCCTTCCACACCCAACCCACTGGATGTACCTACAAAGATAGTTAATGAGGTGTCATGTATTTCAAAAGGACTGGGGATATTTATCTCACCGCCAGAAAATGTTTTTCTTAATTGAATTTCACCTCCAACCACGAGTATCCTTATATCAGCGTCACCAATAATCGGGACAGTAGGTAATACACGACCTTCTGCCCTAACACCTCCATCTGATATAGAAAACTCATCGAATTCGATTGGACTTAATCCTGCCAAATTTAAACTGGCACGAGCACCAAAATAGTTATCCTTTACATACTGTGCGTCTATTGCACCACCATACATACCGGGAACAGGCATCAACCTCCATCGCATATCTGGATAGCTTGCGCTAACGAACCCGGCGCGTGCATCATCTGCGTTATATGCATTGACCGTTATCCAGCCAGCCACCGTTGCAGCAGAAGGGTTTTCCGTGATCTCCACCTCCTGCAAGTCAACTCTCGGTAACCAGTTACGAATAGGCAGTTGTGATTGTTGTACGTATTTAGGAGTTCCACCTCTGGGGGAAGGAAAAATCACAGGCTCATCCTCTCTGTTCAAAGCCCTCATTTCATCGCCAGTCAAAGGTTGAATCTGATTCAGATGCAAACCTTGTCGTATTGAACGATTTGGCCAAAATGCATCAGGCCGCCCAGTCACTCCACCGAGGTCAAAACTTCTTGATGAGAAATTAACAAAATAGCCATGCCTTAAACCATCCAGTGTTAACGGTGGTTCATTTGGATGCTCTGTTGCGAACAAATCAATTGCAGCGCGCATCCTCCGTCTTATCTGATGTGATATTCTTCCTCCCGATGACTGGTTTGCCCCGGCTTCCAGCAGTTCGAAATTTGATGCCTTGTCAGTTGTATCCAGGGTCATCATTGTTAAGTCCTGCTCATTAAACAACTGATCTTCAACCACATGATCGATTTGAAAACTTGTTGATGTACCATCTTCATCCCAAAAAGGCACCATAAAGCTTTCAATCAAACTCGTACTTTCATCACCAGAAGAGGCATCTCGACCAATTAAAATAAAATCATCATTCTGTGTTGACTTAAAAAAATAAGTTTCACTATTTCTTTCGAAACCACCCGAAGTTCTTGCCTCACTTTTTTTTGTATCAAGAATTCGTTGCACAGAACTTCTCACAGACTCTCTCCACACTTCCCCTTGATTTGTATTTCTTGAGCCTGGCGGTCTTACGGATAAAGAATGAGGAAAACGGCTTTCATTTCTTACTTTAAAATCCGGAAGACTAATCATTGGAAGAGTAATACGTTTTTTTGGGGTATCACTACCAGGATAAATACGTTGCTCACGTTCTATAAACGTACCATCCGATAGTGTAAATTCATTTTCTGATGACGGAGGAGCGCCACTTGGAGTGGTAGGTGAAGCTGGTGCACCTGCCGTTCCGTGCCCATTTCGTTGAATTGTCGTTGAGTTTATACCTGATTGTTGTGATACATGTGCCAACTCATGCGCTAACAACCTCTGTCCCGAATGTGAATGTGGAGCATATTGATTATCAGAAAAGAAAACATCATTTCCGACAGTAAATGCCCGCGCATTGATTTTCCTGTTAAGTGCATTGGCTTCATCACCTGTATGGACACCTACGTGCCTGAAATCCCGCCCCATCCTGTTCCCCAGCTTGTCCCTGATTTCACCGGGAATGGGCCGGCCCCGGCCGCGTAAGCGTTCCAGCCTGTTATTAAAATCAAGGCTTGTTGTTGTGGTGCCATATTGCAGTGATTCTCCATCATTTGAATGTTCAAATTCGTCTGTATGATATTCTGTTCCATTTGAAACAGATGTCCGATTTGAATTTTCTAGAGGTGAAACCGGTGCGGCAGCCTCACCTCTCATCACCTGGTCCGCAACGGCATCCGCATCCCTCTCATGCGGATCATTAACTGCACCCACTGTATATTTTGCCTGGATTGATTGTAGAGGATGAATCGGGCCAGCTGAATAAAAAGAGCCAAACCCCTCTTGTATTCGAGCATGCGGAGTCTGATTGTCTACCCGCTTTTCATAGGCACGATCAGATTCGGCAGATTTTCCAACCAGATTCTTGTTATGTCTTTTTTTGCGTGCCACTTCCATTATTCAATCCTTCGATAATTTGCACTTCTACTTACTGCTGTTTTCAACCTGATTATTCATCAGGAATAACACTACATTCTGCGATATAGTCTACCTCTGCAAGGTATAGCGTGATTAATGTCCTTGATAGAGGCCAGTTCATTTATTGCCTTATCTCTGGTTAAAATCGCACCAGAGTCAGTTATTGCCTGTATAAATTGTTCCAACAATAACTTCCATTCAGACATAAACTCATCACGCCGGATGACAATCATGCCTAGCTGATTTAATACTTCTGCATAGTCGCCTACAATCGAAAACCATTTTGCAGTGACCTCTAATTGATCACCCTGAATGGCAACCTGCCATTCTGTTTCTATATTGGGGGTTAAAAATTTAAAAACCTTTATTTCATCTTCTTTTGTCGCGTTGACAAACTCCAGCATGGAAACCAATTCTGATACCATTTCGGGGATATCCTGGCGATAATCCAGTCTTATTGGAATACCATTCCATAGCATAACGGCATACTCAAGGTTATTTCTAAAGATATGCCGAAAGGCTTTTTCCAATGAAGTATATGTTTTATTCTCTTCTATCACACCTTCAACAAAACCAGCCTGTATACTCAGCCCGGCCAGATCCGAGTCCAGTAGAATATAATCTTCCACGCCATAGTCCTCGATATTATTCATATTGGTCTCGTATAAAGTTTCCCATACCCATCTATCCCTGCTTCAACCCGTTGTAACAGCTCCAGTTTGCGTCGTTCGGTACCATCCTCTATCTCCACATTTGCAGCTTCGAAAGCAAGCAATACTTGGTGCAACAGAGTTTTCCATTCACTTAAAAAAGCCTTGCTTGACATTATCAGCTTATTCTTCGCATTTAATACTACTGCGTATTTTTCATATAAAGATTCTTTTGCCAGGCAATCAATAGAAATAGATACCTCCTCATCTTTCCAGCTTATTTCCCATTCCATAACGACAATCTGATTTCGTAAAGATATTTTTGTTTCTCCCTCTTCATGTTTCTGGATCATCCACGTCATCGCCAAAATTTCATCAAAATTATGATATAAATCTTCAAAGTACCTGATTCGAACAGGAACATTCTTAATGTATAAATATATCGATTCCTCAATTTTAAAAAATATATCATTAAAAACATCACAAACTCGTCCATACCTAATCACATCGATACTCGATATTTTTGGATGACCCAGTTGTAACAAGAATAAATCATTACTCATATATTCATACCAATTCTTCTATAACAGAAAAATATTTTGGATTTTCATGCTTAAAAATATCTTTACCTGCACCCATATATGCACGTATTAGTTCGTCTCTTGCTTTAGTTACATTACCCATCTCAAAATCAATCTGACCTACACGCAAATGTATAAATGGGTTCCCAATACCTCCCGGACTGCGTAATGCTTCATAAAAGGCGTCATAGGCATTATTTAAATCAGCCAATTCCCAATAGGCATCGCCTATAGCTGTAAATAACCATGTCGAAGCCTCCCAGTCATACACAGGTTCCGGAATCAATTTCAATGCTTTATTGTACTCATTAATAGCGTCTTCTATTCTGTCACCATCAAATAGATCATCACCTTTTTTTGATAACTTCTTTACCTTCTCATATATTTCATCATCAAGTTCTAATTGTTTCATTGTAAAATTCTCCTGACAGATTATTCGCTATCAGGTGTTTGATAGCGCCCATCTTCTGTTTGACCTAGCCGAGCACCTTCTGAACGATTTACACTTCTATGTTGTAATTCATAATGATCCGGGTCAAGCATCCAGTCTCTTACTTCCTGAGACCTGGGGCCATGGCTCCGTCCTGTCTCATTCCAGTATGTTACTGCATCAACCGGGTGATGTCCCATATCCATTTCCTCAAGCGGATACCAGCGTTCCTGCCATGGCCTTGGTGGTCCTCGAGTATAAACCTGTACTTCACCTGTTGCAGTACGATGTATTCTTCCCTCCATTTCCATACGTTCAATAACCTGCCTGCCCGTTCTGCTATTTTTTTGAGGAGTTGAACCAAGATATTCAGTACGGCGACTACTGCGACGTCTTTCTGGTCTAACAGGGAATCGTTCTTCAAACGGAGTTGGTGTTCCGTCAGGTTGCCTGGCAGGAGCATCATAATTATATTCTCTTGGTGGTTGCGTACTACCAGCAGTCCTGCGTACTCTCGGTACACCATCCGGTCCAGAGTACCATTCATATCCATCTGGTGGGTTTTCTGGAAGACCGTTATCTGCTGCCTGTTGCCTTCCTGTACGACGTTCTGCAGGCGGGCTTGGTGGTACTTCAGTATCAAGGTTATCAACTCTGCTTCTTACATTATCTGGAAGTACCCCATCACCAATTCCACATTGTGGATCGGAGAACCGACACCAGCCTCTGCCATCCCTTCTTCTTCTATAAGTATGACCATTCGATTGAATTTCGATATCATAGTCTTCAAAGAATTCTGATGAACTATCTACTCTTCTTGGATGTTGCTGACCCATTTCATCCATTTCAGCTCGCATATGGCGACTATCCATATCATCAATACGAGTATCACGCGCTTGTTCAAGATCCTGTTGCCGTCGTGGACTATTAGATGGTGCATCGACATCAACCCTTCCCGTACGACCAGCACCGGATGGTACATCAACATCGACACGTCCTGGATGCCGGGCAAACAACCCTTCCAACTTTGTTTTGAAACGTGTCAAGCCGCGACGGCCACCACGATAAAGCGCTCTTGCCCCTCGCCCAATACGTCCTGGCATGCCGGCCAGGTTTTGCAGACTGTCTCTTGCTCCCTGCATGGTTTGTCTGGCCCAGGCACCGGGCGAACGTGGCATATTTGCAAAGTGAGCACCGGATTTTATTGCCGGCCCCATTTTTGCTGCGCCAACCCCTTCCATGATCGCCATGGCGCCCTGGAATCCATCAGTGGCATTTTTTTTCATTTGTTCGGTATTACCGAAGAACTCTCTCGCGGTTTGCGCCGTACCGGCATCATGCAGATTTTTGATATATGAGAGGTAATTGAACAGAACTGACAGCGCACCACATATGATCGCGCCTTTACCTGCAAAAGTAATAAGCGAGCCCATCCAGGCAATGACAGGTGATGCCGTTACTGCGCCAAATCCCCAAGTCACGATAATAAATGCAACCATGATGGCGGTAATGATGGTGGCGACGCCTATAATGGATGAGAAGATCATGGCAAGACCGGTTGAAATGTCAGCACCTATCTGTAACAGGTTACCTAACGGATCTTTTTGCCAGGCTTCCCAGTTGCCTATATTGGCAAAGCCCTCTAATGTTTTATCGAAACCATCCAGTACACCCTGTAAGCCCATGATTGGGTTTATCATTCCCATGATCATTTGTTTGGGAAGTTGCAAGTAGTTGATATTCATGATGTCATCACGAATTGATTCTGCTACAACCCTGTTGGCGATTATTTCCAGTGTATGTAGATCCAACAGGCGAAGGTTCTGATCACCTATATTGAGCACACCATCAACACGTTGTCCTCTGCGCTGCTCAACTGCATTGATCTGATCCTGACGAGGATCAGGATCGGGCTGTGACAAACCAAGCCATTGTGATGCACCTTTACCAATTATTGCTTCACTAACTGCCGCCTGTCCACGACCCAATGCCTCACTCATACCTGTCTTGACTTCGAATCTGGCACCTTCTGTTTCGTTAGTACCCTGATCACGAGCTTCCCTGATCATGCCATCCAGTGTTGCCATTAGACTGTCACGTTGAGGCTGACTCATTTCTGCAATGGTCTGTTCCTGCTCCTCATCACTCATACCAGCCAATTCGACAACCTGGCGCTGCTCAGCACTCATCTCCGGTTGAGGAGAATCCCTTTCAGCCTCTTCTCGTAACCTCCTTTCTGCATCTTCACGTTTTTCAATGCAGCGCATATCACTTAGATACTGTTCCTGCAAGGCATTGAGTTCAGCTTCCATTACTATGGTAGCCGCGATAAGTTCATCACCGGTTCGTGCAGTACGTTCTGAGTGCTGACGAATTAATTCAGGACCTGGGCCGGCATTTTCAATTTGCTCTGCCGTGGACTGATTAGTGGCATGCATTTCCTGTATACGACCGTCGGTCTGTTCGATGATCCCTTCGGTTTCACAAATTTGTGCATCTGAACTGGTATTTAATTCAGCCGCTTCCTGTGCATCCGCCTCGTATTGTCTGGCCCTTTCACCTGTCATACTTACGGCTTGATCCATAGATGCTGCACCTTCAGCAGATTCCTGTGTCTCACCGCTTTGCTTTTCAGCATCTGCACGCGCATCCGGATCGTCCGTTATTTCACTCTGACTACGCTCAGCCTTGCTCTGTGTATCACTGGCCAATTCGCCGGAATCCTCCTGTCCTTCATCTGCACGACTAGCCAGTTCAGGTGCTTTCTCAGCAACAAATTGTTGTCTCGACACACTTTCAGCGTGTACATCATGGGATTGTTTCGCGATATCCTTACGCGCTTCGTTATGCTCTTCCATCAGGTCAGTGCCTTCCATGGCATTGGCCAGTTCTTCACGAATACGTTCCAGTGTTGCATCCATAACATAGGAAGCCTGCTCTTTCTCGGCTGCGTGACGTTTCATTTCATAACCCTTTTCACGCATGGCTTCACCTATGTATCCCAATCCTCGAACCTGGGTATCGATCTGTGCATTACGTGGCAAATCCTCACCGGCACTATCTACAGGTGTTTCAATTCTGGGATGACGGAAAGGTTGTGGCAGTGCAGGTATCTGGATACTGTTTGCACGTCCTTCTGCAGCAACCGCACGTTGTGCCGCAGCATCGGCCTCAGAGACTTGTGCAGATTCCCCTTCTGATTGACCTTCCTGCTCTTGGGGTGCCTCTTGTGGTTGCTCCTGAACCTGTTTATCGATTTGACTGGCTTGTGCAGTTGTCTTCGCTTCTGCAGCAGCACCCCGATCAACAGATGGACGAGTTTCTCCTGAAGAATTTATAGAACTGGACTCTTGCCGGATTTCTCCTCGATCAGGATTTTCTGCCTCTTCCCGTTCATCTTCATCAAGTTCATCCGGTTCTTTTACATCGGGGTGATCATCCAGCTTTTGATTCATCCGGCCTTCAACTTCTTCCCCATCACGAGGAGTTTCCACTTCCGGTTCCAGCTCAACATCATTTGCGGGTCTTGGATATCGCTGTACAACTTCACCCATTGCTCCCTGTTGCAATGTATGGGTTAGCTCATGAGCCAATAAGTGCCTGCCTCGTTCCATCCCTGGCTGATACTCACTAGAGTTAAAGTAGATATCGTTCTCATGGGTAAAAGCACGGGAATTTATACGTCGATTCATCCCGATCGCATTCGTATCAGTATGGATACGCACAAGACTCAGATCCCGTCCAAAGTATTTCTCCATATCACGACGCACTGGTGGTGACAGTGGTTGACCGGCATTTTTGCCTGCGGTCAATCCATGGTCGAGTGAAACAGCAGGGGTAGAAGTGGATGCCGTTCCACACGCATCATTAAATTTTGCCTGGGGAGGTGGTTTTTTTTCCAAAGGTGTATAGGGCTTCACTTCGGGTTCTGCCACAGTCTCTTCTTCTCCCTCTGCTTTCTCATTCTGATCAGCTGGAGCCATCTCTTCAGATGCTTCTTCATTCTCTGTTTGTTTTACCTCCTCTTCCGGTCCCGTTCCCATATCAGGCAAAGGCGGGAATGATGCAGCACGCTGCACAAGTGAATCTTTTGTCTTATTTTCTTCTTCGCATTGAGAGCATAAACGCTGGATAATAACAGGACGGGCTTGAACGTTAACCGAACGTTGTACAGTACTATTTTGAGATTCATCCATCTCCTCCCTGCACTCGGCACACATAGTCTGAACCTGAGTTGGTGAGGAATTTGAAGATTCTCCTGTTGATTCTGAAGTTGAATCTGTTGCATCTACATTGGTTGCTGCCGGTGGGCCAGACTGTGGTACCAGTGAAATTGGTGGTATCGGTTTTCCCCGAATCAGGTTATCAGCAACAGCATCTGCTTCCTGCTCGAAGGGATCGTTGACAGCCCCAATAGTATATTTTGCCTGGACTGATGACAGGTTAAATACAGGGCCGGCCGAGTAAAAGGAACCATTGGTACGGGATGTAGATGATTGAACGACTGGCTCAGTTGTATTAGTATCAGAAACAGGTGAAAGCGCCTCCATAGTCCTGGTGGCAGATTTTCTTTTTGCACTTTTTCGCGCAAATTCCACTTAACGCTCCTGATATTCCATATACTCAATACCTCTAGTGCAAACCCTTTGAATACTCATCCAGATATTGTTGCGCTTCAGCGGCATAGGGAAGATCAGGTTCACGGGCTATTGTCTGCATTAATTCGAGGGCATCATCCGTTCGGCCAAGTAAATCCACTACAGCGGCATAATAATATTGAGCACGTCGATTATCTGCTTCATGTTGCAATACTGTTGTCAGTATCTCATGAGCTTTCTCATTTTCACCTTCTGACAGTTCGATTACAGCAAGATCAACCATCACCGCATGTGTGTCCGGCTCAAGATAGAGGCAGCGTAGTAATTCCCGTTTCGCAGTATCCCTGTCTCCCATTCCAAGATAGACAAGTGCAAGGTGATGACGAACTTCAATATCATCCGGTTCCAGCGCCAGGGCCTGTCGCAAGGCACGTTTTGCGGCGGGAAAGTCTTCTGCCATAAACAGGGCAACCCCCAGTTGCGACCAGGCATCGGATAATTCCGGGTCGAGTTGTACTGCCTGCTCAAGGATTCGTATACCTTCAGGTAAACGTTCCTGCATAATGACGGCACCGGCCAAAGAGGTATACAAGCTCACCGCTTCGGGTGCGGTAAGGATCGCGTTTTGCCAGGCCTCTTCAGCGGCGGCAGGATTGCCAAGCCGCATCATAAGTTGTGCGAAACTGTCCCAGGCGATGGTGCTTTCCGGTTCCACCTCCAGTGCCCTTTCATACAGACCGATGGCTGACTCGACCTTTCCTTCAGCAACCTGGCTATTGGCATAATTCACCAACGCCAGCACATTGTCTTTGGACAGCTCCAGGGACTTCCTGTAGAACCTGATCGCTTCGGTGTGCTTGCCCTGTTGGGCATAGACAAAACCCAAATTGTTGAGTGCCGTCGCATTATCCGGGTCCCGCACAAGTACCGTCTCGTAGGTACGACGGGCCTCATCAAGCTCTCCCTCCATATGGAGCAGGACTCCCCGGTTATTCATATCAATGGTTTCGGCTCTTTCCTGATTGATAGTCTCTTCACTCTTATCCATAACATCACCTGCTTATGTTAATGATTCATCGTAATTAATCAGCCCGGTTCTTGGCGCTTATCTAAAACAAACTTTTGGCAAAATCTTTTATTGCCTCTTTCGCTTCACTTGCACTTGGATAAATAAATCGGATACTGCTCATGCTCAAACCCTTGAAGCCCTCTTTTTCCGAATAGCTGACGGGAGCAACAATACCGAGTTTTAGTTTTGACCCCAGTTCCTTGCCGGCGATATCATAGTCATCCGAAGTCCAAACACGTTTACTGCCCAACAAATAATCGATATCGACATAAAAACGTCCTTTCACAGAGGCAAATGCGGTCACCATCCCTTCTGCCTTGGCCTCGGCATTGATGCTAAAGCCCTTCTGTTTGGACCAGTCTACGCCAAGGTCAAGCGACGCAGCTCCCTTGACTGCTGCACCAATACCCAGTTCTACTTCTCCTCCGGCACTAACGATCAAGGCGCGGCCATAGACACCAACATTGACAAATCCTTTCAGTCCCGCCTCTGCCGGCATATAGAACTGGGCCGTACCACTGGCCTTTGCTGAATTTTCATTAGCAAAATCGTATTCCGCCTTCAGTTTTACATTGCGTAACACCGCATCACCGATATTCGCATAAACACCCAACCCACCACCGATGGAAACACCGATATCAGCAACCCCAATACTCAGAACCGGGAATTTCATCTTGAAACTCGGTCCTTTCGGTCCAAAAGGCTTGGGACCTTTGAATAAAGGAATCTCTTTTGGTACAGCCAGTTCGCCGGCAATTTTTACTGTTCCCAGCGGGCTATAGGTAATAGTTGCACTCGCAGTCAGCCAGGGAGAAAGTTTCAGGCTTACTGTACCAACGCCATGGAACAACAGTTTATCGGAAGGCTGTCCCTCAACAGGTTTACCATTTTCATCCACACCCTGGTTTGTTACACCTACTGTTGCCGTACCGGATGCCAAACCATATTTGAATGCAGCGGTAAGCGTCAGACCAAATATCCCATCGTTATAAAAACCTTTGACTGTTGATGATTTTAAACCGGGGATATCAAGATCCGCTTCTATAGCGGCATATACTGACCAGGATTGATCGGGTTTTCGGCGTAAGCGTGCCCTGGCTGTACCACTCTTCAACAATGGCACTTCTGATGAAAGGTCAAGCGTACCCCCTATCATCAAACCTTCTTTTTTGGAGTATTTGGCCTCAAACCCACCTGACTTGATACCGGGTATTTTTGTCTCGACGGTACCGGTGGCCGCGAATTCCTCATTTTGATAGGAGGCGCTGATCTCTGCGCTCTTGATACCGGGTACCTTGCCGTCCTTTATGCCCAGTTTGCCACTTGCTCCCCATTTTCCATCCTCATAAGTAAAACCAACCTCGGCAGGATCAAACAGGCTTTTTACAAAAGAGAAATTACCGGCCATGGTAATACCCTTGCCCATGCTGAAGCCGGCCTTGAGTTGTCCTTCACCGACCTTTTCTATCCCGAAGTCCGCTTCACCTTCAAAGCCGAATTTTTGCTTCCTTGAATAAAACAGTTTTAATCTCAGCGCATTCAAGACAAAGGGTTTCGGAATCTTGTCTTTAAATTCATCAAGGGTAAATTCCTTTGAAATCACCAAATCACCATTGATTAAATTCAACTCAATATCCAGCCCCTTCAACAGTGGAATATCAGGCAACAGATTACCGTACGCACTAATCCCCGTTTCCGCGTCTATTTCTATTTCCTTGAGAGAGATAGGGCTTGAATAGGGCACCTTAAGCGCTTTTAGTTCACTTACCACTTTGTCGCGATCGATTTCACCGCCATATTGCGCGCCACGGATTCGCTTGACCTTGACGGTTTCTTCCTTTGACTCTTTGAAATCCGGGTTATTCTTCGGTATTTTCATTTTGAAATGACCGAAATCATCCTGCATTTCCGAACCGGACGCAGTATTAAAATATTTCTCGGTTATAACAAATGGTTTCAACCAGTCTTTTTCATGTTTAAATTTAACCCCGCTTGGCTTATTGCCACCATGCCAGGCAAACTTTTTACTCGCCCCGCCTCCTTTACGGGAGAAAATTCTCACAAAAGACTTTGAGCCGATATCAGTGGGTTCCGTTGCTTCGATGGCCTTGAGATGTTCACCTTTTGAAATTTGATCCTGCGTCCAGAAATCATTACTCCTGACGTCCAGCTTGCCTGATGAAACTGCTGTGTTAAATTTCAGGGTATATTTTGCCTTTATATCTTTAATATCTTTCGCTTTTGGATTTTTAATACCGCGGTTTTTTTTCAGAAACGTAGTAATTTTCGCCTTGATGTTATCGCGTATCATCTTGCCGGAATCCATGTTCTTCTTGCCTTCCAGCAATTCCATATTGGTAATCTTGTCGGCCCGCTTTGAGACAGGCCATTTTGCCAATTGTGCTTCCACAATATGATCTACATGGTATTTTCTTTCTTTGGCGGTTTTTCCGGCGATGTACCAATCCGGTCTGACTGTGGCTTGAGCAACATTTTTTGGATCACCAAAAAAGTACCGGTAATACTTGTTATCTATCACCAGCCGCCAAACCGGGTTCTCTTTTTTTGCGCTGCCAAATTTTTCTTTTTGTTTATCCTTTAGAATTGTTTCCATCGCGGCGGTATTTTTTCCCAACGCTGAATCCCATATTGAGCGTTGTTGGGTTGCATTATCACCTTCACGATCAACAGTCTCGCCTTTTGCTCTTTCCAGCGTAGCACCGCCATACAGAACACCGCGGTGATCTTTCATTTTAAATTTTGGAATTGCTATGGTATCAAATGTGATTGTACTGCCTGACTCAAGTCCGGTCGTCAAATCCCCCTTTCCTCCGGTAGCGGCAGCGGCACTTCCCTTGGTTTTGCCGGCTGGTGTCTTGGTTTTTGCCCTCTGAATAAGTTTGCGCTGTACACTGCCGGTCTGTTGCACTACATGCGCCGCTTCATGGGCCATCAGATGCGTATCGCTTTGCGATGCGCCCTCACCCAACCAGATATCGTTACCGTGGGTAAAGGCCCGTGCATTCATGTCATGCGCTGCCTGTTTTGCCGATGAGTCATCATGCACCCTGACATCACTTAAATCCGTCCCCATACTGGATTCCAGCGTGTCACGCACACCTGGATTCAGGGGTTGTCCCGCCCCTTTATTCTGCACAGCCTGTGATGCCGCCTGATTCATTCCTGAACCTGCATTCGCTTCACGTTGAATCAATTTGGGTTGTACCGGCTCTTCCGGTTTTTTCTCTTCCCGCTGGAGCAACTTCGGCTGCGCAGGGTCCTCTTTCGGTTTTTGCTCTTCACGCTGGATCAGTCTGGGTTGTGCCGGTTCTTCCTCCTCTTCCTGCCTTTGTATCAGTTTTGGCTGGGCCGGTTCTTCTTCCGGTTTTTGCTCTTCACGCTGGATGAATTTGGGTTGAGCCGGTTCTTCTTCCTCTTCCTGCCTTTGTATCAGTTTTGGCTGGGCCGGTTCTTCTTCCGGTTTTTGCTCTTCACGCTGGATGAATTTGGGTTGTGCCGGTTCTTCTTCCTCTTCCTGCCTTTGTATCAGTTTTGGCTGGGCCGGTTCTTCTTCCGGTTTTTGCTCTTCACGCTGGATGAGTTTGGGTTGAGCCGGTTCTTCTTCCTCTTCCTGCCTTTGTATCAGTTTTGGCTGTGCCGGTTCTTCTCCCGGCTTTTTCTCTTCACGCTGGATGAATTTGGGTTGAGCTGGTTCTTCTTCCTCTTCCTGCCTTTGTATCAGTTTTGGCTGGGCCGGTTCTTCTTCCGGTTTTTGCTCTTCACGCTGGATCAGTCTGGGTTGGGCCGGTTCTTTTTCCTCTTCCTGCCTTTGTATCAGTTTTGGCTGGGCCGGTTCTTCTTCCGGTTTTTGCTCTTCACGTTGGATCAGTCTGGGTTGGGCCGGTTCTTCTTCCTCTTCCTGCCTTTGTATCAGTCTTGGCTGGGCCGGTTCTTCTTCCGGTTTTTGCTCTTCACGTTGGATCAGTCTGGCTTGGGCCGGTTCTTCTTCCTCTTCCTGCCTTTGTATCAGTCTTGGCTGGGCCGGTTCTTCTTCCGGTTTTTTCTCTTCGCGCTGAATGAGTTTGGGTTGAACAGGTGTTTCCTCCTCACCCTCCTCTTCTGCCTGCCGTTGAATCAGTTGCGGTTGTGCCGGTTCTTCCTCCTCTTCCTGCCTTTGTATCAGTTTTGGCTGGGCAGGATCTGCTTTCGGTTCTTTTTCTTTCCTTGCCACACTGTTCAATCCTGCCGCCGGGACAGGGGTAACAGGCGGTGCCTGTTTACCGCTCACCACATGGTCTGCAATGGTATCCGCTTCGCGTTCAAACGGATCGTTGGCCTTGCCGATAGTGAACTTTCTCTGTACCGGCGGCATGGTGATTGCCGGTGCCGTGTTGTAGTTTGGGTTTAAACCGCGTTTTCCGGCAGGTTGGACAGTCGGTGAGACAGCAACGTTTTCAACGGCTGAACCGGGCTGTGAAGCCACCCTGCTGCGGTTCCCGGATTTGTTTTTTTTACCCGTGACGCTCAAGGAATTATCCTGCTCATGTTGATTCTGCCGTCGTTAGTGGTGATTCGTCAGCGCATGGATAAACGAATCAATCTTGTCATTCCTGTTATTACTGTTGCGACCACCTTCTTCCATGGGTGAAACCGCACCGGCCTTGCGAAATTCACTCTTCAATGCCGCTTCCAATTGATAGCGGTTGACTGCGGTACCCTCCTCCATCGCCAGCATGCCGGCATGGAGACAGGTATTACGGATCTGACCACCGGTCAATGCACAGCTGGATGCAACCTGTTGCAGATAGTCATAGTCCACTTCGTGATCCAGGGGCAAGTGCAATTCCATAATACGCAGGCGCTGTTCCGCTTGCGGTGTGGCGAAGGGAACCACCACGTCCATACGGCGTTGAAAGGCACGGTCGATGTTTTCTGCCAGATTACTGGTGACCACTACAATGCCCTGGTAATTTTCCAGTCGTTGCAAGAGATAATTGGTTTCCAGATTGGCATAGCGATCATTGGCCGATTTCACATCCGTACGGCCACCCAACAGCGCATCACCCTCATCAAGTAACAGGATGACATCCAGTGATTCCGCCTGGGCAAGTACCTGATGCAGGTTTTTTTCTGTTTCACCGATATACTTGTTAATCACGGCGGCCAGGTCGACACGGTACAGATCCATACCCAGTTCGGCGGCAAGAATTTTCGCCGCCATTGTCTTGCCGGTTCCACTGGCGCCGGCGAACAAGGCCCTTACCCCGCGATTATGAGTGCCACCGAATGCCGGACCGAGTTTGTCTCGCAACTTTTCGCGATACAGACAACGCCGTTGAACTTCCAGTAGTTTGTCGCTGGTTGAGAACGTGACGACCAGATCATTCCATTTACCGGTCGATTCCAGCCGATCAGCCAGTGTGTCGAGCTTTTGTCGGTTGAGCGTACGACCGGCATCCTGAACATCATGAAACTGTATCTGTTCGCGACCATGCGAACCTGCCACGGCTGCCGATAAAGCTGCCATGTGCTTGATATATCCGCCGGACACATGGAAGTGATCAACGATCCTGTCAAGGTCCTGATGTGGTGTGCCGTTCAAGGCCCGCCGCCAATATCGTTCACGCATTTCCAGATCAGGAGCATTCAATGTCAGTGTCAGCATCCTTTCCGATCGCTTGCTGCTCACACCGCCTTCCAGACCAAGCGCATAGCTGACCAAACCGGAATAACAACGCAACACAGGCGCCTCAATCGTCGCACCGGGCCCTGTGTCATATTCAAACAGTGGTACGGAATGACTCATGGAACAAAGCGGTCCAAGCAGATGCAGATCCCGTTGTCCAACGGCAGCATCGCCGTCGACCACCATCAGGTTCATGCCGAGACTACCGGCAATCGACCCCACCACTTCTACCGTATCCGTGCCGGCATCACTGCGCAGCAACAACTGATTCAGTTTGCCCTGGGTGATCAATGCCGGGATATGTTTGATCCTTGCCACCATTTCCTCGGGGTAAATCAGCTCGCCCGTCTCGGGAAATGTCACGGCACGATAAAACCGGCACCAGTTGGTCGGGTTCTCCTTGACACTGCCACGCACCGCATCCCAGAGTATGGCGGGAACACGCACTATCCATTCGGAACGCGGCACCTGTTCATTCATCACTTCAACCAGTCCCAAATCGATCAGGGGCTGGCAGAGACTCCATGCGGATTCCTCTCCATCTGAATCAAGACCAATGGAAATCGTTTGGGCGATAAACTCCAGTGTCGGACGACGCAGATCGAGTGGAGCCTGCAGTTCAGCAAAAACCGTACCGAACCTTGAATCCTCTTCAACCAATCCGACAGCGATAAACGCCAGTCGATTATCAAAGCTCAGGCCTGCGCTGTCCTTGAGCAGGATGATGGGCAGGGTCTTGTCACACTTCTCTTCCCAGACGGTGATTTCCGTGTGCCACCACTTCAGTGCATCCTTCCAACTGATGTCATTGGGCAGGTAATTCAGGATCTCATTGTAATATTCCCCAAGGAAAGGATAGCGGTGAAAGAACTTTTCCAGTGAAGGACCACCTGATTGTGCCAATACCTGCAGGCGATTGATCAGGCGAAAAACTGCGGCGTAAAAATAGAGGACAAAATGTCCCTGCGGTGTGCCGGGAATATGTTCAAAGTTGTGTGTCGGTTTATCTGCCATATTTCCTGCCCCGGTTATTCATAGTGAAACAAAACCACTTTTCCCAGCTCAGGCATCCAGCCCGGATCCCGGTCCAAACCGCTGCAGCGAACCGCCAGGGATATATTCTCCATGCCGGTAACCAGATCGATGTGGCTGGAGCTTGCATAAATCCTTGCCCGTAACAGTAAAATTGCGTCAGGTGTTTGTTCACCAAGGGCCTGCGCCAGACTGTATCGAATGGCAGGTAATACACTGCTTAGCCAAAAGCACAGCGATGTCGACAGGCCGAAACAATGATTGGCGGCATTGATGCCAGCCGGTGCCCTGTCCGGCGAACTCTTCACAAACAAGATTGGTTGGTCCGGCATGAGATAGGGTTGCAACTCCCTTTCCGCCTGATGGAACGCATCATCATTGCACGACACATCCACCAGCAGCATGCCTGATGCAGACCAGAGTTTTAATCGTCCATTGCGTTCTGACCAGCGGTAGGTTTCGCGTTCGCGGGACAGACTATGAAACCAATCCGCCGGCAGCCGAAAGTCCTCTTGCGCAGTATCTTGACCGCCGGGCGGTTCACCGGGCGCACGGCCGTCCAGTTGTGCCAGTAAGCCCCAAAGCGGATCGTTTCGATAAAGATTAAACCTGTCATTTAGCAAGGCACGGCCGAGGATCTCCAGGACCGCCCAGGGTCCAATGCGGCTGAATAATTGCCAGTCCTGTTCAAAACAGGCAGGCAGATCCAGACGCTTCATCAGATTCAGTAAATAAAGCACACCACCGATTTCCGTCGTGATAAACGCATTGCCATAGCCTGTATTCGGCAACACCTGGGCAGAACTCACAGCGACATCATCTTGCGCATGAAGTGTTGTATCGGTCTGCTTGCTGATGTCTGTTTGTGGTATCACGGTTTCATCAGATACAACGCCGTCAAGCTGTATCTGTTCCCGGTCCTGCTGTCCTGGGTCCTGAACCGCTTCGGCGGCTTTCTTGCCCTGTTCCGAAATCTCTACAGACTTCTCCGCTGAACTTTTCATCAACTCAGGCATTTCCTGCCCACCTGCGTGTGATTCCAAAACCGTACTGACTGATTCGGTGCCGGTATTCTTCAGGGCTGGTTTGTTGATATCGGTAATGACGGGTGTTGCATGTTTGTCTGTCGCTGCAGTTGCAGGCGATGCGAGGATTGGCGGAACAGATTTATCTGCTCTCGAAGCGACAGATGTTGTGGGAACAGAATTATCAGACATCGTATCGTCAGCATGATGCCAGGCATGGGCGAAGGCTTGCTGGAATTCGTGTCCTGCCGCCTGCCAGGGTTTATGGGCAAGCAACAATCCCAGCCCCAGCAGGAAAACCCGTTCACGCCCAAAGGTCGAACGCATGGGTACTGTTCCCAGGACGTTGTACCAGAACAAACCGGCAGAAGGCGGTTCATCCGTCGTTTCTGTATGGCCGGTGTGTGTTGCAGCGAAAGTATGCGCGGCAGTCCGGTTTGATTTGTACTGTTTATCCGGTGCACTGCCCTGCCTCATTCCGGTGCCGTCTGTATCGTCAAAGCGGCTTGCCCCGTTAATGACATCCGCCAGCACATGCAGACCATAAGTCCCCGCCATTGCGTAACAGAGCCCCTGGGCCACCTGCGGCTCAATCCGGCCAAGCACACTGTCCGTCACATGCCAGTCATGGAGCTGTGCCAGCACGGCGGGCAACACGGCGATGCTTTCACTGAACACCGCATGCAATACCTGGTGTTGGGGTATATATATAGGTATATGTTTCAGTAACAGATCCCACCACCAGTGATGCCCGGTTTGCCCCCTGCTCAGGTCCAGGGATAAACAGGCCACCAGTTCCGCACTATTATGGAAAACCACGGATTGACAATCAGCGGGAATAAAACCGGCCTGCGGGTGTACGGCAAGCCGGCGCAGTTGCCTGATCCGGGATTGGACGGCACGCTCCCAATCCATTACCGACTGTTTTGATTGAAGTGAAACAGGCAGTTTGCCGGGCGCAGGATCGGAAAATTTTTTAATGACCAGTATCTCGGAGGGGTTCATGCCCTCCATACCAAGATCAACACGGTTCAGAATATTGGACAGGCCCAACCTGAGAGCCGGTGCATCCCTGATCGGACTCCTGATACGCAGCTTGCCAATGCGGGGTTTGTGCAAATTTTCGAACATGGTCCGCCTCACACCGTCGCCGCTTCAACAAGACGATAACCTCGTGATCGCTGATACAACCACAGGGTTATGCCAGTAACGATGAAAAGCAAACAGAACCACTGGGCCTGATCCAGGACATTGTCCTGCTGCCAGTGATCATCGCGTAAAAACTGGATCAGGAAACGTCCTCCTGCATAGCTGATCATGGCAAAGGTGATCCTGGTTACAGCACTGTTAAACCAGATTTTATTCAAGACAAGAAAAATAAAACCGGCATGAAAAAAGTGATAGAGCTGAGCAGGATGTACCGCTAAACTGGCATGACTGCCCGGTTCTATCCAGTCACGCATTATGTGCGCCTGATATGCGGCGGATCCGGGAGGGAAAGTGACAGCCCATGGCACATCCGTAACCACACCAAAATCATCACCGGCTGCAAAGCAACCCAAACGGGCAAGCATATATCCCAACACAACTGCCGGAAGCGCTGCGTCCATATACTGCAGCATTGGTTCTCTACTTAGCATCAAATAGATGGATGCCGTGAGCCAACCACCCAGCAATACGCCAATGACCCCAAGCGGTCCACTAAAAATGTCAATAACCGAGTTTGCAGTATAAAGCAGGCCAGGTTCAGACCAGAATGTTCCTCCAGCCGCAGCACCAACCACTGCAAACACTCCAGTGATTATCATGGTGCTGACTGACAAATTATTCAGTTTCGAATAGAATACGGCACAGACAAACGTCAAAATAATTGCTCCAAACTGAAGTAGCAGGGGCAACCAGTATCGCATAATATCAACAATCTGAATGAACTGTTCTTTCATGCCATATACCTTTTTATTCAAAACCGACAACGTCCTTGTTATCAGCTCTCATACTAATCAATCATTTCTTTTTCTGGTTATTTCTTTATTGATTTGCAACAAACACTCGGGAATTTACAATCTTCTATTATCTCGTCTAATTTTGACAGAACGCCATCACGTATGGTCTGGCCATTAAACTTAATACTCACTCTTGGATCTGCACCTGCAGGTATTTTTGAAAAACGAATGGTATAACTTCCATTCACATTTGTGTCAGCAATAGACGCCACCTTTCCGTCTGCTTTAATCTGGATATCGAAGGCGGATTCAAAACCAGGGCCAAAATAATTCCCTAGTGAATCCTGAGGAGTAACAGTTACCAAGACTTCCTGCCTTTCCTTATCTATCGCAACATTGACTTTTGTTGCGGAGGCTGACACAGAAACACCCACCTGTCTTTCATGGTATTCGACTCGTTGGATATGTTCACCCTTAGGCGATGTCCAGTCCAAAACAACTTTAAACCTGTAATTACCTGGTATTTTAATATCTCCGATATTTGCCTGGTACAAACCTGGTTTGGTGGAAGTTAGTACAACAGGCTTGTCAATCGGTTTTGGCTTTAATCGTTGAGAAAGTCGTGCCGTCTCATCCAGGTAAATCAGCTTTTGTCTAAACAAACTCGGTGTTCCTTCGCGACTGATTTTATCCCGGTTTTTATCCAGCCAGTCTTTTGGCACAGTGCCTAACTTTACCGTCTGGAATATATTTCCGATGGATTCAAAAGGTTTCTCGATATAGACTTTTATTGCACCTGTCGGAATATTGTTTACTGGTGAACCGTTGTATACTAGTTCAGTTATCAATGGAATTGATTTGCCTGCCAGCAGCTTTCCAGCCGGAATAGTAAATCTCCAGTCCAATCGATTTTCAACAACAAATACCGATATTTGATAGGGTACTGCGGCTGTTCCCTGTTGTCGTTGAACTCGCGCAGTCCACTGCCCGGTAGGTCCTGAAGTTGGAATATCTACGGTTTTAACCGCCCAATAAGCACCAGACGAACTGGATAAGGGATTGGCAACAGTTCCATCCGGTTTTCTGACAATAAGGTTCATCTGGTTTGATGCGCCTTCCCAACTGGTTATAAATACCGCCCGGCGTACTGACTTATCCAGGTTGGCCGTCATGGGTGAACTTGTTCCTGTCGATATGGTTCCCTGGACTCTATTTTGTAGTGATAGTGTATTGCCCTTTAGAGTCTCGACCAGATTATCCGCAAATGCAGCATCAAGTGATACAGCGTCTTCAACCAATGAAGAACGGCCGGCTGTTTGATTGGCAATATCATCAAGCATATCCGCATCGACGGAATTATATGTGCCAAGCGCAACTGTTAAAACGGGTACACCCAGACTGTATAAGGAAGTAAAATCTGTGACACTTGCAACCGTTTCTATGGTACAGGACTTGGCTACATCAGGTCCTGATTCGATAAACGGCCAGACCTTCCGTCCCTCAAAGGCACGCGGATTTGTATCTGTGAAGTATGGAGGCATTGTTTCTTCACCATCAGTAAAAACAACAATCGTAGCATCATTTTTCACAGCACCATCATCACACCAGCGACGAAATCCCTCCATCATACCACCTGCAATTGTTGTATTTCCGCCGGCACTCTTGGTGTTTACCCGATCAATTACTGTCTGCCAGTTATGCCCGGGACCTGGCGCAACGGTACCGCGCGATACAAATATATCCGCTCCAAACAATTCCGGTAATGCACTTGTGCTAAAAAACACTAATCCCAGCCTGTCTTCAGATAAATCGTGTACAGTCGTACCCGGGATATTTGCCTGATCCGCATGTTCCCAAAGCTGGATGAACTGGGCAACGGCGGCTTTTAACCGTGTTATCCGGGTATCAGACGAACCAGGTAAAAGTGTACCCATGCTGCCTGATTTATCCAACACCAGAATCACATCAAGCGGATGCCTGCCGTAGTTTGCAACGCCTGCCGGTTTCGTAGGTAATGTCGCTGCATTTGACTGGATTCTCCGCCTTGCTTGAGAACAGTCTGTTGTACTGGCGACGGCATAACTTGTCATTCTATAGCCATTTGCATCTGGCCCATTCCAGACTATAGGTACATTCAGCGGGTAAGTTGCACCGGCGGCATTTGCACAATAATTTATCGCTGTACCGACAGTTGCCAGTTTGCTCTTTGGCGTATACTTGAGCAAAACTTTTCTCGGATCAGATGCAAAAGTAAATGCACGCACTCTGTCACCATTTGTCAGATTTATAGTGCCACTCGGAACCGGTACAGAGTCTCCAGCAACTGATACTGTTTCCGATCCGGTCAGATCCGCACTCAATTCCAGTGATATCTTGACCTCTCCGGTAGGAAATGTCCCGGGACGCTCATAAATACTGAGTGAATAATTTTGCACTGCGCCAGCTTGTTGCGACAGAAACATCCCAAAAATCAGAAAAAGAGAGATTTTAAGAATTTTACGATTCATCTTGTCCATAACTTATCCTCCTGTTTAATAGTTTAATTTGTTCCTACAGCTCAACTTCTGTAGGGAAAGTCGCTACAGCAGGAACACCGTTAACAACAAGACTAACATCCACTGTGCGGACATCCCCGATCACGTTAAGCCCCGGTATCCCGGCAGGAACTGTGACGGTAAGTTGAGTTCCATCCAGGCTTATACTGCCAGGTGTTTCAGTTTGAACAACATCAAATCGGACAACATTTTCCGATAACGTACTGGAAAATCCGCTACCTGTAATTACGACTGATGAGCCTACAAGATGTGGCCCTGCTGGTATTGATAGAATCTGTGGTGGTGGTACAGCAGGCGGAGGATCTATTGTGCAAGTTCTCGTTGCTTGCAAGCCGGTTATCGTATTCAAAACGATAATCGGAACATTACTTAAAGGGGATTGTCCTGGCTCTGTCGGCGCCCCTGGTATACCGGCAGGAACAGTTACTCTCAACTTGTGTGTTGGATCATCTGCCGATGGGGTGACTTGCGAAACCACTCCTCCTATCGTAACGGAATTGTTATTCGATACCGGATCAAAGTTTGAACCTATAATAATCATACCTGTACCAACCGAAAAACTGGTAGATGGTGTTCCATCAGACAGTAACAATTGATCTATTATCGGCTCTACGGGTGTACCCGGTCCTGTGCCTGTATCACCGGCAGCAGCAGATATCACCATATTGACCGAGGATCCAATAGCCACCCGGGCTCCTGCCACCGGCAGTTGGTAGAGTACTCTTGATGTTCTCACTTCGGTTGCCAGGGGATCTACCAGCACCCCATAAATATTAAAAACACTACCCAAAGCCAGTTTGTTTTCAGACGATGTAACGATTGATCTGGCCTCAATCAATGTCTTACCGAACACACTTGGTACTATTACTGTGCCTGGTAAAGCACCCAATAATCCATCCAGCGTGGTACGAATGAATTCAACCTCATCCAGCAGGGAGTTCATAAACTCTGAAGTGATGATATCTCCCGGCTTTACTTTTTCTGGTAATGTAGGCATGGTTACCCTCCTGATATCTACAGCCCTTCCGGACCAAGTAAACCAGATATATAATTTGAATAACTCCACCTTGACAGGTCATATCGAGGCGAGGCGAAGTATGGCATGTGACCGGTTGTAAACACCACGAATCGTTGTTGAGGCAATTCACCACTTTCATTCAACCGGTTATTTTCCTGTCCGTAATACAGCCATATGAGCACATCGTCTTTCACATATTTCACCGGATATTTAAAAGACAGATCAAACAAACAACCCAGTTGTGACTCTTCAACATAAACCGGCTCATGCTTTATCATACCATGAAAGAAGTCATTAACCGCATAACCCACATAGCCTGCTGATATCAATGGAAGAATTCCAGCAGGAGGAAGAAAATAAAAATAATCTTGCGCCTGTATTAAATGTGGAGCCGGACTCTTTTTCATCAAATCGTATATATGATTCTGAAATTGCATATAAACCGCGACTGATTCATCACGATCAAATATAATGTTTCCTGGGACATTGACACCATACCCTTCGTTATTCGCAACAATTCTTCGCACAGACCAGTTATCCAAAAAAATCACACCTTCCATGGTCCAATACAGCACTGCCAGACAGATATCACATTCCCGAATCAATTCTTGTTCAAAAAGATAATCAAAAGCTGTAATTTGCTTTTTTACCGGTGACATCGTCGCCATGGAAAGACCTTGTGCACGCATCAGCATCTTCTGTTCTGTACCAAAAAAGACATGCGCCAATACATTTTTAAGCTTTGATACATTTGCTTCATCAGCCCGCTGCACTGGTGTTACCTTGTTAAGCAACTCATCAGTAAGCATATCCCTTGTCTCATTGGAATATGAATTCATTGAAAGCGGATCAAACTCTACCAATCTAAACTGCACCCCCTCCTGCACATAACGACTGCCACAACCCTTGACCACGCCGTTGTCACCCAGCCCGCTTTTCGGTGCTCTCTCCTTAAAACCGGCGGTTGGTGACATCACCAGAATATAGACACCGGCGCCATTGGGAAGATGTTGGTTACCGGGAGGACCTGCACAGTTGTAGAAATCCGGTTCACTAAAATCCACCACCTTCAGCGATTTGGATAAAGCGACTTTAACGTCCTGATTCGGCAGACCGATTATTTCCCCCGCCGGATTTATCGCCAGTCCTTTTGTCACCGTCACGATTGGCGGTGTACCGTCTGATCCGTCATGGCCATCATCCAGTGAGACTTCCAGCCCTTCAATGATCCCGCTGCCGATAGCTCGCCCCAGACGCCGGTCATGCTCCCGATCAGCCTTTTGTTGGTCGCGCAAGTCTTCGCCAGTGAGCAGCCGTCCTTCAAAATAGTTGGTATGGCGTATCCCCTGCTCGAGAATCGGCTCGAGTAACTCTTTGACGCTCATGTGAGAGGCCCTCCAAGTCTGTTCGCTTCATAGATGATCTCGGCATGCAGTAAAAATAGCTGGGCATCAATCGGGTCGACCTTTTCGAGTGTGATGCGTAATCCACCAAAGATATCTGTCGGTGTGATGCTATCCGGCAGATTATTAAAATGCGTTGCATAAACAATACCGGCGGCTGGACTGGTCACAGTACCGCTGATATCACCGCCATTACCGATATAGGGAGAAACAGAACTCAGTTCTTCTGCAAACCGGTTTCTGATGTGCCAGGTAAAATCCACCGAAGCCAGACTGGTTTTTACTCCCCAAACCAGACGTATCCTTGGTGAGACGGAATAATCAATATCGTCCGGGATAGGCAATGTAAACGCGGCTTCGCCGCCCATCACAAATCGCAGGGAAGGCGTACTGGCATTGAAAAAGTCAGGCTCAGCACTTGTGTTCACCGGCATGCCTGTATAAGGCGGCAAGGTCACCCTTTTGGTAACGCGACCATCTGCGCCTAACGTAATGGGGTCGGTAAACCGTTTTAAACCTTCCACGGTTTCTGCTCCGGTCAGGTGCATAATGTTGCTTTCATCGAAGAAACCGCTCATCGGTGGACTGGTCATGGGACCCGGGCCCCCGCCGCCGCAACATAGCATCAACAATTCATGCAACAATCGTGTTTGCAACAGCACCGGACGTTCCTCTTCGACGATTTCCACCGGGCTGTCAATACGAAAGACTCCGCTGCTGTTATCCACCATGCAATCGATTCTGCCCAGCAAGACGCAATTTTCATGCGGCGGTCCCATGGCGCAGTTTTTTCCGGCGGCAAGCAACTGAGGTTTGACTTCCGTAATCCAGGTGCGAAATGCCGCTTCCGCCAGCATGGGCACATCATCCGGGTGCATATACATATTCGGGATCGGCGGTGAATAGACAGGAGGTGAACCGGATTGCAACATGCCACGAACCAGTTGTTCCATTCTTTCCACCGTCAACCCGTCCGGCCCGCCGCTGATCTCAATGGAACGCAACAATTGAATAAAATCCCGAATCGCATGGTCTTCCATCTGGGCCGGCGGCGTCAGTTGCCAGACAAGTTCAAAATCATCAGCAATGCGTGAGGCAACCGATGTCTTGTCCAGTGACTGACAGGGTCCGCTGGGAACCGGTACAAAATCTGTTTCGCATTCCGAATAGCACAACACCAGATAAACCGAGAGTGGTACCGATGGTGGTGTCACGACCGGAGCGCCGAAGAAGTCTTCGATTTCACTGCTGTGATTGTATATCCAGGTATCCAGCAAGCTGCATTGGGCTTCAGGTACCCTGATTTCCTGTCCGCGCGGATTTACTGCGATACCGGGTGCAACTGTGATCTCCCAACTCCCGTCAAACAACTCCGCACTCAGCTTTAATCCGCAAACCGTCCCATAACCATGCAGGGTACGATTATGCAGCCGGTGTTTTTCCAGCAGATAGAGTTCTTCCTGGTTAAATTCATCCACACCAAGCACAAGACCATTCGAGTATTTCACATGCTTGTAGGGATCAAGGTTGCTGATATCAGGATAAACGGGGCTAAAGTCATTCATTGTTTATCTCTCCTTGAGTGGATCGCGGCAAATGGTCGCGATGAATAAGAGTTCGATCCTGGACATGCCATGGGTGTGAACTGCCCACCACACCCTGTCCCAAATAGGTATTACCCAGTGCGATGGCCGTATAACGTGCGCCCTCACCCAACACGGTGTCCTGTCCCAACCTGGCACTGCCGACCTGGAACAGCGCCCAGTACAATTTCACATCAAAATCCGTGTGTGCCGGTTTTTCTTTGGCAACGATGGCCTCAACCTGCGCCAGTCGCTGCAGGCGGCTTTGCGGCAATTCACCCGGCTCGGTGGGCACCAGAACAGTAAAGCGATGCGCATTACGACGTATCGGCAACATCAGCGAAACAAACTGGATCCAGTCGTGCAATTCACGCTCTGCCGAAGGCATCTTTGATTCTGCCGGTAGGGCGATTGCATTGAATGCCGGCCACGCCTTGTCACCGGTTAATCCATAGGTCTGATTCAGTCGCTCTATTTGTTTGTAACGTCGTGCCAAAAACTCCTGATACAGTGCAGTATCCTGTTGCGTCACCCTTGCATAGGTGAAGCCGATTTCCTGTTCGGTAAAGTATTGCCAATCCTCTGCGGTGAGCGGATTTTGTGGTTGCACAGGCGAAAAACTGATCGCTTCAAACGTTGTATAGGCGGTATTCCAGCGTTGATTCAGCTCATTCAGTGCGGCATCTTCTCCGAATACCGTGCTATAGCGTTTACGCATTGACTCCTGGTATCGGACATGCAAGGCATAGACACCGTGAGCCGGTTCCCATGTCCGGCTTAATGCCAGTTCACGCTGGATAAACCGGAACCAGTCCAGCAGCTCAGCGGCATGCTCGGGGCGGTCGGGATCAAATTCGATGGCATCGAACGATTCGAAAGCGCTGTCCCAACTCGAATTCAGTGCATCGATGATCTCCTCACCTTCCTGCGCTGCATTTTTGTATTGGTGGTAGAGAAAATTTCGGTATTGGCGATTGATATATTCTGCATCACCCAGTTCTTCAAACGTCTTGCTGACGCTGCTGACCGAGAGACCGCTTTTTGCGGTGGGATCGCCGATGAAGACCCCGGGCAGGTTACGATACAAAAACCGTTCGACAATACGCACCGTTCGACCACCTGCGCCACCGACCGTACTGTGGCTGCGCTGATCTTTTAATTCCTGGAAGATGCGTTCATCCGGACAAGGATCGATGGCCAAATGAATGGCGGCCCGCATCCCGATCTGCGTACCGTGCCAACGAAACAATAACTCGGCATGATCGATAAACAAGCGGCGTCTGTTCACATCCCAGTCGCTGTGCAGTATTGCCCCCAGCCATCCCGCCAACCAGTCGAGGAAACCTTCGGGTACTGTTCGGACATCAAACAGGCTGTGCATGCCGGCGATCCGTTCTTCGATGGTGGTGAAGAAGCCTTCCACGTTGGCCAGATAACGTTCCAGGAAATGCATTTCCTGATCCTGTTCCCGATAGATGGCCGGGAGAAAACGCCTGACATAGGAGAAACGTGGATAATAGACACGCAAGGCGCGCAGTCGCGGTGTCTGTCTGCCGTTGCTCCTGAAGCGCATGCGTAATTCCAGATAACGACCACGCGCATCTTGTATCAACCACTCCCAGGTCCCAGTCCCTTCGATCTTTTCCTCTTCGGGGGTAAATGGTCTGTGCAACAGTATCTCCGATCCGTCCTGTCTTTTATGCGGTACAGTCTCGCTGCGCCAGTCGGTGTGAGCCAGTTGCACTTTGTCATCGGCGGCCCTGCTGTCAAACTCGATCACCGCACCTTCCGGAATACAACCGTCGATATTGATCCGGTGCCAGACACAACCGGGTTGTTTACCGTCAAAGACCAGACTGTCCAGTTCCGCCTCGCTGGTGTAACGATTGCGTGGCTGCGCGGTGATCGGATACCAGCGTTCCTGCATATCGTAATAGACAAGCTGTTCACCCGGCACCAGTGCCTTGCCACTGTACTGACGCAATGGCAAATAGCGCGGCCTGACACTGAGCGAGAAAGCGGTATGATCTGCATAGAGGTTAAACTCAAAGGCCTGATTACCATTATCCAGCACCAGACTGAGCTCGCCTGCCACGGTGCCCGGCAGTTCCGCAGAATGAGGAACAAAAGCGAAGTCATGCCCTTTTAAGCGCGGGTCATCCAGCAGATGTTCAAACAGTTCACCTTCCAGTTCGACACTATTGGTTTCCACACCGTCCAGATAACGCTGGATCACAGAGTAACTGTCATCGGCACCGCTGCCCATAATAAGCACAGAACCGTCCGGCAATCCTTCAATAGCAACAGGTTTGTTGAGTAATACGGGTGAGGCGGCATCAATTTCTGTTGCCTGCGGGAAATAATGCAGCGCATGTTCTTTCACATCACCTGCCACCGGTTGAAAATAGTCATGGACTTCCGGCGGGATTGTCTCATAGTTGCCGCTTATCGCATGGACACGAAAATAACGATCCAGTTTCCAGTAACGTCCCTGATCAGAGCCCAGATCCCGATCCAGCACCCAGACACCACAATCTGCCGCCGCCGCCAGATCAAACGGCGCAAACGGAATAGTGTCCGGCCATCTGCTCCAGACGGGTGCACCACCTGCATGCAGATCAAAGATCAGCAATCCGGCCGGCTCCAGTGTTCCGATCACAAGATAGTGATGACGAGTGACCGTCAAACCGCGCAACCATGGATTCTGCTCCGAGATGGCTTTTTGCGCCGGATAAAAATCACCTTTGACTTCATCTGATTGGCAATCAGTAAAGAGTGCAGCCACGTTCCAGAACTCACCGGCTTGTTCGGTCCCTCCCGGCAGGATACGAATAGTCCGCTGATCCTCGCCAATCCAGTAGATGTTCCCGAAGGTGTCACGCGCACTGCCGCGGCGATCCTGTGGTGTGAGTATTTGTTCGGTCGGACGCTGCGGGAATTGCAACACCCTCGGTAACAGACTGAGGCTGGTGCGTTCACGATCCCACCACAGTTCATGCACCTTGCGTTGTTCAAGGATTGGCTCCCAGTCGTTCTCACCGGTCAACAAATGGAAATTGGTATTATTAATATCCATGTTGTTTCCTCAACACTCATTGGGTATGACGGGGACCGGTACCGTGACAACCTCGTCATCACCGGTACCTGACGTCGGCGCCGGTTTGGCGCCCCTGATCTCATCAATACCGGGAGCAGTACCGGTCACCACTTCCACAGCCATAAGACGCGGTAATTGCAAGCCCTCAATGGTGACAGAACTGTCTACCTGACCACCGTCGTTGCCGAGATAGATATGGTTGATCTTGGCGATACCGCTGACACGGGTTGCGGCTGCAGCGATTTCCGCCGCTTCCACAACTTTATTTAAAGGCCAGCCTTTACTTTCATAACCGCCCTGTAACGGAGAAAGGAAACGTCGTACTTCCTGGCGCACCGCATCCAGCACCGGACCGGCGTTATAACCGGTAATGACATCAACACTGATGGAGACCCAGATAGGAATATAAGTCGGACCAATAATATGCAGTTCAGTCGTGAGTATGCGGCGCGGTTCGAGATACTCACACATGGTTTGCAGGAAGAGTTTGTCTGGTCGGGGGGCATCGGGTTGCACCGGATCGTTTTTCGGAATGACCAGCAAGGTCACCACGCCGAAGGAATCCTGGAAGGGTTGTTCGGGATGCACCAGCGGTAACACTTCAAGGCGACCAAGGTCGATACCGGGTGTGGCCAGGGCAATTTCTTCGATATCCTGTTTGGATACCAGTCTTTCCCGGTTGCGGATCACGGCCGGTATGCGCTTTTCAGCCTGATTGATTGTTTCGCCCTCTTCGCCGCCCCAGGTTGGAACCGGATTACCGGCCAGAATACCCGGTGGTAAGTTCGCCCCTTTGGTGATGACGCCGATACCGACACTACCCCGCCGTCCTCCACCATAATCATAACTGACCTGGATACTTGCCCCCTTGGGCGGGCGACGACCATGCAAGCCGTCACCGAAACGGATCTCACCCGATTCACGATCCAGCGTATAAACGCTGTCGATTGCCACAGAATTACTTTGTCGTACACTGCTTGATGAAAAACGCGGGCTTTGCATCAACACTTCGGGAGCGGCCGCCATCAGATCATCAATCTGTTGCCAAAGCTCACCATTGATCCTGAGTCGGACACTCTCACCAATCACCGGTGTGTTGATCAATCGGCCTGATTGATCCGGTTCACCGGTACCGATCGCCAATAACTCTGAAGCCACATGCGCACGCTGTACCACGGTCGCCGCATTGATACCGACCCAGCTCAACGGCATGGTCAACTGGCGACTGCCGCTGCGACGACTGGCGCTGATCTCCGGTGAACGTATCCTTACCCAGGTAATCAGGCGTTCCTGATCATCGGTATCTTGCAGGGACGGTGGAAAATCACCAGTCCCCGCTTCCAGCGGGTCCAGATCATTCCAGTAGGTCAATGCGGAAGATTCCGGCAGGATCAGTTCCACGACACCGGGTTGGGATAAAAGATCAGCATTGCTGCGTGGTGTCAGGCGTGAATAGGCGGCGGTGCCGCTATTCGTGTTGGGTATTTCGTAAACCAGGGTGGGTTGGGCATCGCCGGCTAATGGTCCCCGTGGATAGATCGCCGCACCACTGTCACCCAGTGCAGGCATCACGCCAAGGGTCAATACCTTGCCGCCAATCGCCTTGCGTGCATTTTCCACCGTATCTGTACTGCGGGCTATCAGCGCGATCCATAATGAACTGTCTATGGTATCAACACCGATATCGATGGATGGCAACAGTGAACCACCGGCCGGTGGTGCAAACAGACGGGTCTCGTAGAAATCGAGTTTTTCACCCGGCTTTTCAAAACTGGCATAGAGTTGTTGATAAAGGGTTCGCACTTCAGCCTGACGTTCCGTGGATAACAAACCCTTGTAAAAGAGCTTGGCCTCCACGGGCAGAACCTGCAAGGCCTGTTCAGTTCGGAATGGAACTTCACCCGCATACAATAACTGATCTGTTGCCAAATTGACTGCCTTTAATTCACCGCTCGGGTTTCTGAAAGCAATCAGACCGCGGGCCGCGCGGGCTGCCGAAACGGGGATTCCCAACAGGCGTAAAAACTTTTGTCGGTTACGTTGCGGAATCAGATTGGTGCGATAGATGATGTTTTCCGACATGAACGCGAATAGTTGCAGCAGAGTGATGCCGGGATCGCTGTCATTAAAGTTGGTCCATTCCGGGTTATGGGCAGGAATACGCGCCAGTGCCTCGTTGAGGATGTCCCGGTAAGTCCTGCTGTCAAATTTTGGTTCGGGTAACGGCATACTTATTCATCCTTAGCCGGCCAGTAATACACGCAGTTGTAATTGATCATTGGACTGGTCTGCCACCAGGGTGTAGCGGATCATCACCCAGACGGCCTGCGAATCATCTTCATCCTCAATCACTTTTATGGAATCCAGATTGATACGTGGCTCCCACAACTCGATCGATTGCCGGATCTTTTCTTCGATTAAGCGATGCGTGGTAATGGTGTTCGGTTCGAATAAAAACTGTTTCAAGCCTGCGCCGAAATTCGGCAACATCAGACGTTCACCCGGCTCCGTGGTAAGAATGATGCGAATGGACTCACGAATATTTTCCGACCCTTCTGACCAGGCAATCCGCTGCTGATTGTCCAGACGCATGGAAAACGCCATACTTCTGCCGAATAACTGTCCTGCAATCGTCATGATTTCTTCCCCTTCAGGCCGAATAACGGGAAACAGACAAACAACAACGGCAGCCATTTGAAAAAGATATCAAACAGCGTGACCATAATAATTAACAGAATCAGTGCACATAATGTCACGATGGGTATGGATAAAGAGCAAAACATCCCGAAACTGTTCCCCGGTTTGCCGCAGGGACCGGTTTTGCTTGGCGTCGGCAGATCCTTGTGAAACGGCCAGGGCAATACCGACAGGACAAGATCACCAAACGTGATTTTTCTGATATTGCGAATCTTGCCGCATAACATATCCGAGATCATGAAGCCGGCATTCTTGTTGTACTTGCGCAAACCGGCCGGCGAGATATCCAGCGGCATGGGGATACGAATTTGCCGACCCGGCGCATCGGGATCGAAGAACGAGGCCATTTCAAATACCTCGCTCGGTTTGCTCAACACAGGCGGATTAAAGGGGCCACAATTCGGCCGTTCATAAGCGCATCGAATCACAAACACACCGTCCCGAGTACTCAGATCCATCTCCTTGAACGTCAGTAATTCAGGTGCTTCTGTTTTCAGTTCGGTAATGGCCGCCGCCATGAGTTTGGTCAGTGCATCTATTTTGGCATGTGAGATATCCGGTTCTTCATCTATCCCGGCCGGGATGGCGAGATTGGGCAGTGGATCCGTCTTTAACGGATCGGCAAACGGGAACAGGAATGCCGGCCATGTTGTTTTTACATCGCCGGCAGATCGGTCATAGGGGATATCATTATTTTCCAGTTGATCCGCCAGAATTTTTGCTTTCGCTGTATCGTAGGGGCTGCCGCCCTTGACGGCTGCCAGGGCAGCGATTAACGACGTTTTAAAGTCAGCTTGTGCATAGGCAGTTCCATGCTTGACATTGTTGATGTAACGATTGGGAGTACCGTTGATGAATAAATTATCGGTGCAGTAACTGCCTGCGTTGATGGTCACCGTTGCCATGGCATCATAAAATTGCTCTTCTGCATCCGTCAGACCGGATTTCAATGCAGGGTTAAACAGGGCGTGCCAGACTTTCGGCAGATATTTTTCCAGGAAGTCCGCCATGTCCAGCAACAGATACCAGGAGATCAGCTGGATCTTGCCCCGTTCCTCACTGATGACGTTATTGGCGTTTAGTGCTGTTTTTCCCTTTTCACCATCATCACCAGGCTGATTCTTGCTCTTGCCTTCCAGTATGCCTTCCCAGACATTGGCGGCCTGCGAGATCATCGCCTTCCACGGTGCGGCAACCAGTTGCTCAAACAGTGCCTGCACGGCCTCCCGCTTGCTTGAGGTAATGGCATCCGGCGAGGATACACCACCATCCTCTGCAGCATCCTCCGCAGAGGAATATAATTGCGCCCCCAGATAGGCTTCACGTTTGGCAACCGGAATAAATCCGGCAACCAGTTTACGATTGCGACCGTTCAACTCATCAAAGCCGATACTGAACATGGGCAAGCGTTCTTCGTCCGGCATGAGTTGCTCAACATCATATAACTCATCCTGACTGACGTTGCGCCACTGCAGTCCGTTATCTGTCTGGACAAAGGCGTACTCATCACACAGCTCGGGTGTACAGGCTTCCAGTTTGGTTGTTGCATCGCGCGGCACCAGTCGGCGCAGGACAAAACTGACTTTCTCCTGGTTGCCGGTATTGATAATTCGATCCGGCAGGCCGCGTTTGCGACAAACCAGCGATGCTGTGACCAGATAATAACGTTGATGGGCCGGTTGATAGAGTTTTAACAATTTGTCGGGAATCAGGTCGGAGACGGGAATCTCCACGCTTGCGTTGCCGGGTTTGGATTTTTGCTGCGATTCCAGGCGGCGCCTTTGCTGCTTTTTAAATGTGGAGCGTGGTTCAATGGGTGACAGACGGGCGGCGGTTTTCGGCTCCGGCATCGGTTCACGCCAGGTTTCGGGCCTGACTTTCCATTCAATGAGTCGATCCGGGTAATAGGCCATCAGTGACAACATATCATCCATGAAGTTATCCTTGTTGAAACGCAGGATGGTCGGCCTGACAAAAAGATCCCGGCTGTCCTTATTCGCCAGATCACCGATCTTGTCCCAGACAGGCGAAGGAGACAGCCATTTGATATCGTGTTTTGCGATTGCGACTACCATATATTTCCCGCTCCCGGTGTGTAGGATGCGCCGATAATGCTGCTGGATATCACGGTCTGAGCCTGCACCACGCCGCTGAACACGGCCATGGGAGTATCCACCGACACCATTGCCGCACTGATCTGTACCATTGAACCGTTGACTGTCACGTTGGCCGAGGTGTTAATGGTGATACCACTGGGTTCCAGCTTTACCGATTCAGATGACCCGTCCTTGATTTCGACACTGCGTGCGCTGTCATCGATCACCACATGTTGTCCTGCCGGTGTTTCGAGGGTCAGTTTTTCCTGCCCGTCGCTGTCATCCATGGTGATGACAATACCGTTTCTGGAACGAATGGTTTTAAGATTGTTTTCACCCGCACCATCCATCTCCTCCGGCGGATTGTCCTGACCATTCCAAAGCGAACCGATCACATAGGGACGGCGCGTGTCACCCGCCTCAAAGCAAACCAGCACCTCATCATCCACATCCGGAATAAACCAACTGCCGCGATCACCACCCGCCATCATGGTGGCCAGTCTGGCCCAGACTTCATAGACACCTTCCTTGTTATCCGGTGTCCATGGCAGACGGACTTTCACGCGCCCCTGACCGGCCGGGTCCTTGATATCAGCCACCATGGCGGTATAAACACCGTAGAAACGTCCACCGTAACCGCGCGTCAAACGCGGGTCGAGAAACTCACTCTGTTTTACGAGATCCAGCATCAATTTGCTCCCAGTCCTGGTCGTTCCACCTGGAAAAATGTCCGATAACCTTTTTCCTGATCAAAGATATGCGTCACTTCAGTCACGTAATATGACCCGCTGAACAAAGGTCCCAAATCTTCAAGTTGCAAATGTGTACCGGCACGGATAAGACCATTGCCTTCCGCGATGCCCTGCCCGGTGAGAAAACGCCGGGCGATACGCCGATAACCTGCCTCGGCGGCATGTTGCGCCTCGATGGCGGAAGATGAAATCTGATGTACTACGCTGTCCTTGCGTTCACCAAACACGTCGTTTAACAATTGACCGCCACTGCTGCCGCCGTTAAGTTCGTTTTGCAGTATGCTGCTGTCCGCGCTGTGGGAGATGGCCTCTTTGCGTTCCACATCCCAGCCATTCACCACCAGACTGGTACGTTGTTGTGCGAGATCCGCGGTAACTGAAAATTCAAACAGCGCCTGTCCGAATGTGAGCGTCACTTCGTCACGTCTGCGCCGTGTGCGCTGCTGTGCATGCAAGACACCGTCCTGTATCCATATCTCGGCATCCACGTCCCTGGCGCACTGACGAATAAAGGCCAGGTCGCTTTGATTTACCTGGGTCAATACCGGATACTGTGGACCGGAAACATCCACCTCCGCATCCAAACCGTGTTCATTGGCAATGGTTGAGATAATGTCACTGACACTGTTGTTGTCGAAACTCCGGCTGCGGCGCACCATACGCAGGTCCTGCAGATTATCTTCCGCCAGGATCAATAACTCGGCCGGACTCTGTTGCGGGAAACGCCCTTCCAGCGCCGTAATACGTCCGTTAAATATCTCCATGGGGCTGTTCTCATCGCCCACATCAATGGATAACCTGCGACCGAAATTAAACACGTTTCTGTCAAAATACAAAAAACCGGCGGTCCCGTCCGTGGTCCCCCAGTTACCGAAGGTGGCTTCGCAACAATACAAACCCTCGGTATCTTCATTGATGACCATGGATAACAAACCCTGAGCCAGCGCCGGATCAACATCACCGTCCAGCGCCACATGAGGCCTGGGAGTATTAAAGGCATTGTTAAGCGCTGCTTGAGTCATCGTTGTTCCTAGTCCGCCCTGACACGCGCCAAACGCTGGTAACGCATACGCATGACACAATCGATATCGAGTGGAGACATGGCCCTTTCATTGGTATTGCCGGTCTGTTCCGCCGCTGCATTGGTCCCCTCACCCGGCGGTGACTCCGGTGTTTCGGTGACCACTTCCATTTCATTGATAATGACAGCCATACTGTTTTACCTTTTCGTTATGCCGGTGTACTCGGCAGTGTTGCCCCCTGCCGCATGCGCAGGGGATCTTCCACGTTGTTGGCCAACGCCCGCGGTTGCCAGTTTTCCGGATGTCCTTCACGGGCTGACATTTCCTGTAAACTCTCGCCGTTGCGGGCCTGTTGTTGCGGTTGCGTACCTACCGCACTCTTGTTTGTCGCGGCCTTGGCGTTTTCAAGGCTGGCAAATTTTATGTCCACATCCTGTTTTGTCATGCTGACCGAAACACTGGCACGCAACGGGACACCCTTGTCGGAAAAAAACTCCAGATTTTCGTTGATAGACTCGACCACACCTTCAAACAGGAAGCTGCCCCACTGGAAACGGCAACCGGGCGGTATGTATTTGGTCTTGTCACCTTTGCCTGTCGTGCCTTTTGTGCGCATGAACTTAACCACTTTTTCGGTCAGTTTACGCACATCACCTTCCGCATCAGTCCCGGAGTAAACGGACACATCAAACCACATTTCGAATGACAGCTTGGTGGTGCCTTTACTGGCAAACTGCAACGCGGAACCACCCTTGTTGTTATCGCCGGCAATCTGGTTCGAGAATGCCACCTTCAGACTCTCCGGGTTAAACTGCACGGGTACCCTGGCGTGCTCTTTTTTTACATTCCCGTGCTTGTCCCATTCGATCTCCTGCAGGAAGGCTTTCGTGACTGGTACCGGTATGGACATGTATTACTCCTGTTGGCTAGACATTCATAAACGTTACTGATTCATAGGCGATCTGCATTTCCTCGATTGCAACCTGCCCCTCCTTGGCATTTAATGCCGGCGCCTTGAGTTTTACCGGCATACACTTGATCAGTTTGAACTTTGCGCTGACTTCCTTTTTATCCATCCTGACGGATGAGTACATGATGACTTCTCCATTCAGTCTCAAACCCGGGTTTTTCTGCACCTCTTCAAACCAGCGCCACAAATCATAGGCACCTTTATTTCGGCGTTTCGTCATACCACGCTTCAGGGACAACTGCCCGTAACTGGTTGGTCCGGCTAAATGCACCTGTTGACCGTTATTGCCTCCTTCGCGGATTGTTTTCGGCTCGATAGACATTTCAAGACCATCACACTCGGAAAACTCCGCTTCACAAACAGGTGTTTCTTTATCATCCGGATTGATAAAAATCACCTCGAAATTAAAGGTGGTAAACGGTCGGAGTACTGTATTATCCTCGGCCATCTAAAACTCCTGTATCACCAGTTGTCCTGCTCCGGTCTGCATCAACCTGACATTGATATATTTCATGGGTCGGGATGGTGCGACGTGCAATTCCACCATGAAACGACCCAGTGCCAGAGTGCGTTCATCATTCACCGATTCATCCGTGACTATACGAAAGGCTTCTTCCGCCGATGCACCCTTGAAAGCACCACGCTGAAACAGATCCAGTAACACACTCTCCCAATGCGACGTAACCCTTCCCCGAAAGAAATCACTATTGGGTTCAAATATATAATCACTGCCTTCACGCAAGACGATTCGCCGCAGCAGCGACATCAAGCGTCGGACTGTGACAGCCCGCAACTCTTCGTTGCCACTCAGCGTGTCGTCGCTGATCACAACGAAACCGCGTGGTTCCATGTGGATCAGGTTGACCTGCTTTTCCAGCAGGGCAATAGATTCGCTGGTTTCCAGTGTGCGTGACACACCATTTACATCATCCAGCACTTCATTGACTGCCGAGATCCATGCACCGCGCCGAATCGACGTGGCTGCCATTTTTCCACACACGCTCCCGTCAGGCGGGATTAGCCGAAAGTTTTCCATGCCTTTGTTATTATCTGCATCGCGATTCACCGTCGAATTCAACCATGGGTAATACAAGGCGGCATAACTGAGTGAATGTTGCTCCGTCCAATTAAGGACCGGCACGTTGACGTCACCACGGCCGAAAGTCGCGCCAATCAGGGTGGCGGTACTGTCAGGTGGTAACAGGGCATCAAGATGAGCGGATACCTCGTCCGGACGATAATGGGCGGGCATGGACAAAATGGCGAGGGCATCGGCGCGTGCCGCGCAAAACCGCAGCAACGCATAGTGCACGGCCAGCATATCCTGTGGATCATATTCATCGATCTGATCCAGAGTCAGATTGCTGAAAAACTCTGGGGCAACGACAATAGTATTGGACCATGGTCCACGGGAACCGGCTGACAAGGCACGCACCCGATAATAGACCACCTCATCATCGAACAACGGCAGATCAACAAAATTATCCGAGCCGGCATAGATCACTACCGCCGAGACAAAATCCGCATCAGTGGCACGTTGCAGTTCAAATGTTTCCGCCAGGGTATCGACCATGCTGTATCCGTCTTCCGCCCTCCAGCCAAACCGGATCAGCTCACCGGCCGGACTGAGGTAAGTCATTTCCAGTGCCAGCCCCAGCAAATAGGGTGCAGGTGTCGCGCAATTATAAAAACTCGTTTCCGGTATTCTTGCAACACGGGTGTTGGACCAGGGGCTGACTCGGCCATACCCTTCAGCACGCACCCTGAAGTAATACAACCGCGGACACTCCTCTGCGAAAAGGAGTTTGATTTCAGATAAGGGTTTATCCGGCAGGTTTTCGTCGGTATTCAGTTCCAGTCGTGTGGGACGATCCACGGCATGAATCATGCTGTCTGTAAACTCGGGTGACAGGGATTGTTGTATGGTATAACGCCGAATATCAGGTACCTCGCTCCAGCTGAGCGTGCGTCTGGTATATTCATCCGGTTCACTGAGCGGATTCAGGTACGGTGCAGCGATACCCTGTTCAAATTCCGGCGGAAAAAGATCCCAATGACGATGCGTACAATCCGGGACGGCAATCATGGAAACTTCATCAATGGGCAACAGGCTGTGGATACCGATCAGATCCTGTTTCTTGATAAAGCGTTTATGTTCGGCCTCTGCCAGTAATGCGGCGGTACCAAACCAGGCAAGGTCTTTATCAAGAAACAGATCTGCATTAAAGGCATCCAGACCATCACGTGGGTTGGCCGGCAAGCTGGTGTCACCTGCAGCGGACTCCGCACGATGAATATCGCTGTACCCCAACATGCTCAGTGGTAACCAAACATGATCCACTGCATCCTGCAAGGTTGGATCGGCGGCCAGTGGGAAACGGGGATGACTCAGTTCCGCGAGAAACGCCGGCAAGCCGGGCGCCAGATTCACCGGGGCTGTCATCAGCAACTCACCGTACAACTGTTTGTCATTCGGCAGGTTTATCCAGCAACGGGGGTGACGTCGATCAAATGCCAGATTCGTCAAGTGGGCAATGAGCGCATCCCCTTCCCAAACCAGTAAATCAAAACGTAATCGTCTGATAACCGGTACCTGGACAGGGCTCTGATCAACCAGCAAATCATATTGCAGTTTACCGTCCGCTTCGTCTAACAGGTTGCGCACCAACGGTGTGTCACCCGCTGGTGCCGGTGAGCCCATAAAAGGCGAATCTGAAAAGACCTCTTCATACCAATAGCCTGTGCGGGCTTTCAATGCAGTGCCCTGTACCGTTGATTGCAAATCATCGACGAAGAGGTAGAGCCCGAGTCCGGTATCACCAAAACGCAGCTCTATCAGATCACCCATGACAAGGTCTGCCGGTGCGGACTTGATATGCAGGGTATAACCACTGTCCATTGCAAAAAAGGTGGTCGGTGGAGAGGCAAGCTCAACCGCCTGATTCACCCCCAGACTGTGCACCAGCAAACGTGTGCCCACCTTCAGGTTATCCGCCCAACTACCGGGGGAACGCGCATGGATCACCGCCGATCCACTAGCGATACCGGTTAACTCGATCAGGCCGGGCAGATTGAAGTGTTGAGTGACAGCACCTTTTGCTGTATCCGGCTCATAAGCCTTTGCCACCCGAACAATCCAGCAACGTCTGCCACCGCTGCGGAAAAAGGCTTCCACCGATGCACCCAGCAAACTGTACTGCATCTTTTTTTGCTCAGCATCCCAAGCCAGCGGTACATCACCACCGAAGATTTCCCGGTACTGCGACACATCTTCCACGGCGACCGGAGTGTGCAGTGGTCCCTTCTCACTAAAACCGACAAAAGCGGTCACATCCATCCGTGGCAACGCATCACTGACCCGCGGAGATTCGCTGTGGAAGATAACGCCCGGTAATCTGGCGACTGATCCGCGCATATCAGTTTGCTTCTGTCTTGTTATCATCGCCTGGCAGGAGATCGATACTTTCTGCCGACAAGACCAGCTCTTCGACAGCAATGTCTGTCCCCTTGCCATTCAGGGAGGGCCCGGTGTATTTCATGGGACGGGCGTTTTTCAATTCCCACTCCTGAGCGACGGTCTCGCGGTCCTCGGCCAACAGGGTGATCCTGACGTTCTTGAGATGATCCTGGCGACCGTCACGAATTGAATTGAGCCACTTGGCAAGGTCACTCTGACCGATCACACCCCGTTTTAATGTAACGTCCGGTGTCTTCACGGTACCGGTGATCTTCATCGGTTCGTTCGATTTATGGTTACCCGCACGATACTCTGCGATAGTGACTTCCACCCCCAGACCGCTGACTTCCTGAAATCCGGCCTGATAGGATTTTTTATCCAGCTGCGCACCTTTATTGCCTGCCGCCGGTGACCAACTCACCTGGAAGTTGAATTGGGAATATGGGCGTTCTCTCGCTACACTAGCCATAACTTAACTCCTTCGGGTTAATTTTGATTGGATATCAGCTGTCCGCCGTCTTTTGTCCAATTCTGAAGATGACAAATTCAGCCGGCCGCAAAGGTGCAACACCGATCAGGCAAATCATGCGACCGTTATCGAGGTCGTTTTGCGTCATCGTGCTGCGATCACAGCGAACGAAATAGGCCTGTGAGGGTGAAGTGCCTGCCAGATGATCCTGACGCCATTCATTGAACAGGAAATCCTCAATGGTGCTGCGCACGTTTTCCCAGAGTGTCTCACCGTTGTTTTCGAAGACGGCCCATTGCGTTCCAATTTCAATGGAGCGTTCAAGGTAAGCGAAATATCGGCGCACATTCAGGTATTTCCATTCGGGATCACTGGTGGCGGTACGTGCGCCCCAGATACGGAAGCCACGCCCTTCAAAGAAGCGCAGACAGTTGATCCCCAGCGGGTTAAGCACTTCCTGTTGCGCCTTGTTGAGAACCACTTCAAGACCGCCGGCCAGCCGCACCACTTCGTTGGCCGGCGCCTTGTGCACACCGCGCTCCACATCGTTTCGAGCGAAGATGCCGGTGACAGAGCCGCAGGGGGGAACGTTGATGTATTGCCCGGTGAAAGGGTCAAGTGATCTTACCCAGGGGTAATACAATGCGGCGCGAGTTGTATCGATAGCGCTGCGATACTCGCGTATCTCACCCTGAGTCTGGCCATTGACGGAATCAAGCACGGCAACACGATAGCGCATGCGTTCGCAATGCGAGATCAATAACCTCGAAATCGCATCAGCCAGATAATGCAGGCTGTTACCGCTGATATCACTGTAATCGAAGCTTGAACCGGGTGCGGCGATAATAGAGATATCTTCCAGATCTTCAAAGGAACGTAAACCGCTTTTTATGCCATCAGTCGCCCCGCTCTGTCCTTCATAATCAACGGCCTCAGGCAGATTGCCATCACTGCCGTTTTCAAGCGTAATTCTGAAGGTACGCGTTGCCTCGCTGGGTTGTTCATCATCCAGCAAAAAGTGATTGATAATATTCCCTGTACCCGCCAGATTTGCATTGGTCATTAATACTTCAGCGATATCGGAACCGTTCAGCAAGTCTGTCCAGAACACCAATGGCACATAAAGTTCGGTACTCCGATCTGTCGGCACCTCGGCAAACACCCTGGAAAGTGAATTGGGATGATCCGGATGCAACGAAAGATCCTCCCAGCCTTGTTCACTACCGAACTTGCCGGTGGGACCGACAATAACCGAGACGGTGAGTTTGCGAACCAGATCGACACTGCCAAGATCGACCACCACATCATCCGGACTGGCTGTGATATCAGTACGGCGTAACTGGTGACTGTAACGGTTGAGTGTTTCGTCAAAATACTCTTCAACCCAATACCAGTTTGAAGCGGCAGGCGATGAGTTTTCCGTCCCGGCGAGCACCACATCGTATTGGCCAACCCCGCGCAGAATATCGAACGTTGAACCCAGCGGATTGGCCGGGTCGACCAGTTCTTCGTGCAAGGCATTATCACCAAGCTTGAAAATCAGTGTGACGGTGAAGTTACCCGCCATACCGGGATGCCGTGCCTGGAAACCATAATCCGGAGGCGACATGATCGGCGTCCAGCTTGCGATTCCATCGTTACCGTTCATGGCATTGTATGTTCTTGCCACATAAAGGCGTCGGCCGCCTTCTTCAAAGTAGGCTCGAACGGCCTGGGCGAGATAATTGTGCGTTCTCATAGCGATATCTTCAAAATCCAGCTGATCGATGCCACCAAAGACACGTTCAAAATCCGAGAAACTGGTTAACAGTTCAGGTTCACCCTCAGTCGGTCCAAACCGGCATGGCCCGACAAACCCGGTCGTACTCGTGCTTACGCCCTCAATGGATTTTTGTCTAAAGCTGGTTTCCTCTACAAAAACGCCTGGTGCGAGATATTCAGGCATGATACGTCCTCCGTAATTTAAGGTGAGGATACTGCAGGGCTGACCAATAACGTGGTAAACCCATCAGTCCTTGGGTTGGTAGATTTGTTGTACTCAAGCACAATCGGTAAACTTGCCACCGCCATGCCGCCATCGTCAGCCGCTATCGGCCAGATTGTTGCTGCATCCTGACTTAGAATACTGAGATAGGAAGGAATGATTGTCCCCGGCAGGCTCACTTGTGTCGCCGGTGAATAAAACACTTCCAGATCCATGTCCCAAAATTGATCAGCCAGAGGTTTATGTCCCGGGCTGAGAGGGGAACCGCTGAAACCGGCAGGCAGATCCGGGTATGGCAGCATGATCGTATAACGCCCCTCTGCATCAGATACGCCATACCACTCTTCTCCATCCACCGTCATCACACGTAACAATGCATGTGCCGCCGCATCCCCCGTTTCCTGGTTGACTAATTCTCCGCGAATAATCGCCATCCAGCCCGGTACGCTGCGTGTAGGTGCGGAATAGAGATAGAGCCCCTTCGGTATTTCATGCGGTGACCCTGCTGCTGTATCCGATAAAAACACGCCCCGGTAAGACAGCGGTAACTCGATGCGCAAGGAAACACTGAGATAGCGGGCAAGTTTATCGCTGATTTCGACAATAAAATCGTGCTTCTCGGCCGGACTGACCTCATCTCCCGTTGTATATCCGTATTCAATCCCGCGCATTCCCTTCAGATGTCTGAACGTATAGACACCTCCGCGCGTGCTGTATGCATTGGATCTGGCATGGGGTGAATGGGCCGGATAGGCAACCACATGCATATCACCTCTGATTTGCCGATCAGTAACCGGGTCCCAAAGCCGAATCCCCAGGGGCGTATGTACCGTAAACTGTTCTATTACTTGCGCCATAAATATTCTGATTTTTAATATGCTCTATGCTGTACCGGATCCCAGTCCGGCCATTTCGAAACTACGATCCTGGATTAGCTCGCCGGACTCTCTGTCTCTCAGTCTTACAGAATCTATTTCAATCACTCTTGCCAGGTAAGGAATGGATAGTTGATAGATATTCAGACCCAATACATCCCAAATCCTGAACAGGTCTTCAGTGCGCAACTCGGCCATACATATCTCGACAGTTTCATCACGATGGAACACATTCGGGATCACCGAGTTCAGAACGGTGGCCGGCAATACCGGTTGGTCTTCCAGTGTACGCATCAACCAGCCTGCCAGTGTATTTTGCAGTGAGGCTTCCTTGCCCCAGACAGTAATCAAAAAGTGGACTTCAACGGGCAACCTGTGTTTAACCGGCTCACCATTTACCTCAAATCGACCTGGTGGCGCACGATTGGTACCATTGATATAGATCCGATAAGGGAACAAGGATGCGCCACTACCACTGGTCAATGTATTACTGGCGAAATCCCGGGTGGTAAAAACCTTGAAATCCATATCACTGTCCAGTTCGGGTGGTCGATCTGTAGTGCGAAGCAAATTCACAATTGCCTCACTCACAGCCCAGATAGCCCTGTAGTCAGCCATTCACATACCATCCCATTGGTTAGGAGTATTTCCAATTCAACAAACACATTATTTATTGAAGCTTCCGTCTTTTCTCACACCTGCCGGCCACCACATTATTTACCACGTCAAGCAATTCTGATGCGCCGACATCTTCGATACATGCACATGCACGCCTGCCGTTTTTAATGATTGCGATAACGACAGTTTGCGGTGACAGCGCCAATACTTCGTTAAGTGACTGCGCCATTGAATCCATGTCTGTTCCCAGCATAACCATGTCAATATCTTGCTGTTGAATAAAACTCGCCAGTTTTTCAAAATCATCAAAACGAGCAACCACTTCAATACCGGGATGTTGTTCGGTGAGTTGCTGGATAATATCCGCGAGTATGATTTGCGGTATGTCAGCAATCACACAGCGGATATATTCCATCAGGAGTATCCTCAATATGCTTCACTCAAGTATGAAAAACATATCAGGACATAACATGAACCTCATGAATCAAAAAGGATTCAGTGAGTCGTATGAAGGGTTATGGGAAAAGAGATTTAAATAAAAAGATCTAGTTCTTTGCGATTACTTTAATTGTTGGTACTCACGCCGCAATACAGTAGCCATTTGACCACGACTGTGAATACCCATTTTAGCAAGAATATTATGGATATGATTTTTTACCGTGGAGACTTCTATTGTCAAATTGTTTGCGATTTGTTTATTGGACAGTCCATCAAAGATGAGATTGGCGATTTCTCTTTCACGACGAGTTAATTGCTCCAATACGGCATTTACCTGACTGTTTTGATCAAGTTCATCATAAGGAAAATCACTCGTTTTATTTTTGTGAAGCTGGATCAGCGAAGCGGCGATGTGTCTGGGGCAATAAAATTCCCCGTCATTCACCCCATGAATTGTATTAATTAACTGCTTAATGGAGGCGTCACGAACGACATAGCCAACAATACCGGATTGCGCGCACGCCAAAATGGTCTCCTCGTCATCCGGCACCGCCAACGCAATGACCTTTACCTGGGGAAATGAGCTGACAATCTTCCCGACGACGTTGCAACAACCGGCAATAGTCATATCGATGACAACAATATGAGGTGATGTTTCCTTGATGCAGGATATCGCCTGCTCAGCGCCGCAGGCCTGCCCGATGACACGAAAAGACTCTTCATGATTAAGGATTTCTGACAAGCCTTCCCTATACAACCTGATATCTGACACGATGACAATATTGATCATGCGCACTCCCTGATGCCCGATTAATTTCCTTCATCCCTGAATAAATCTCGTGACCCACCAATAATATTATCAAACCAGCAAAATTTTGCAAAATAGATTTACTGCCAACAATATCAGGAAAGTTTCCCAAGATAATCTGTGATTTTTAAAGTGTGATTAATACGTTATTTGGACTGTATCAATATCAATAATTAACCACATTTACTGTAAAAATATTCGTATCCGGATTCCATAAAAGATCTTTCAAAGATATAATCGTTCTACAGGCGCTTATAAATTCACCACGCAAATATCGATAAAATACTTTCCAAAGAAACAATCGGTAACAGACATTCCGGTATTCTTCTCTTTTCAGATAAATCGTAAACAGATGTTCGACACCTTAACCGAACTGTAAAAACTGAGTACATTCTCCTCATGCTGATTGAGGTATTAAGCATGACAGGAGATCGATGCATGGTGATAATGATGGGCATATCTTTTTTTAACCTCTCACCCATCATTTGGTCACGTTTAAACACTACAAATACCAGCCTTAATATCAAAGGCGATTTCGACAGACATTCGTTTCAAGACCAACATGGTTTAAGAGTCGATGTAATGGGCTAAAAGAGTCGGTACAAGATACTGCATATTGTTGATATGTTTTATATGGAATTGTGAAACCTGTTTGCGGATGCCAAAATGGCCCGCAGCAGACCGAGTAAAAGAAACGGTAAATTCACCGTTGGGATCAGGGGTGCATGAGTCGCTGCCTGGAACGCCCGGTTTCGGTGCAGGCAATACCAACTGAGTTACAGGGTGGAAAACGTAACCTGATCCCTGTGGCAACCAGTTATCCTCAATGGAGGTTTCATGCCAGTCATGACTGATCAGGATTTGCCAAAAATGCCGAATTGAAGGGTATATATGATCTGCGTGCGGTCGATGCCTGTGACCGATAATGGCCGGTCCTACTATCTGTAGCAAGGTTTGTACGTAATCGTCTGATACGAAAAATCGCCGTATCACGGGATGGGGAAAGTACACTGTCACCAGCAACCGCTGTGGTCATCAACGAAACAATCTGGTGGTGCCGGCGGTTGAGCCGTATCAATGGCAGGTGAAACACCTGCGGTGGTATATGGTGAAAAAAAATATTTAAAATCAAAACCAGGTATCGGTATCAGCTGATGGTCAGGTTTATGGTAATTACGCTATCGAAAGGAAAAGACAGGCTACCATATTCTTTATGATTGGTTTTAGCCTAAAAATTACATCCGCACTTCAATTTTTCTGTAAATTGATTATTATCCATGGCGCTGACAAATGAACCGAGCCCATTGAAATAGGAGTAGTCAATCACGATTTCCATAGCACCATCTCCATTCACATCCAGTATAGCGTTGATATAGTATTCATATGGTTCGGTTCCATACGGTGCAGGTCGTTCAGTGTTCTTTTCATGAATTTTTCCCGCAATGATGTAATGGACGGGCTTTTCGTCTATGACCATCCTGGCCAGGATCAGTGAGTAATCACCTTTTTGTGCATAGGCAGGCACAATCTCTCGTTTTGGTGTGTTTTTATTTTCGGCATAATATGTGGCACTTATGAACACTTCATCTTTTCCGTCACCCTGAATATCTGCTTTATAAATCTGCAATATTCTTACTTTTGGATCACTCACTCCATTTTGTTTCAGGAAATCATAAACAATCTTGTTATATACTTTGTTGTTTACGTCAACAGACGCAATTTTGCGCCTGATTGGCTGCCAGTCATGATTTCCTATTGCTGTATACGCACCTTTAACTTCCGGTGAAAAATTAACGTAATAGTTGCTTTGGCATGGATATTCCTGTCGATTCAGTTCTGCCCCCTTTACCTCTGATGTATTATTATCAAGGCCATAGAGTGTATATTTCTCTGGTGACTTGAATCCGGGTGGAAACGCCTTATCACCATAAGCCGTATACCACTTCGTATCTTCAATATGGCCCATCATGCAGCGGGCATAGGTTGATAAAATAATATTGGCAGGCTTTGGTTCGGCACGCGCAAAAAAACAACCGCCAAGCGTCGCTCCAAGTAGTATCAATATTAACAGTCTCTGCGCCACAAAGATTAGCCTCGGTTGATTTGGCTTCACTTATTATAGTTAAAATATTTTAGATATGAATATCATCCAGTGGATGCCGCTGTAAGCCTGCGCGATCATGCTGAAAATGCATACCGCCCGGTTTTATATCTACTTCGGCTGTTGTCACCAGAGATGATAGACCGGATTATGTTCGATCCGATGAGCTATGATGCCGAGGTCTGCTACTGGTCCGACTCACGGACCAAACCAATAAATAAAAAAGGCAGGTTACGACGTACGCAACCCGCCTTTTAAGCCGCCGTCCCCAAGGGGTGGCGATAGATGGCCTGTCTATATTGACTATAAAATGAACACTAATTGTGTTACTGACTCCCTTAGCCCAACGAACTGATTCTCAAAGAAAATAATGCCAAGCTTCGAATTTTGAGAGGGTTTGATCATCCAACCGTGAAACACTGCGAAAACCTGTATTACGGGTTCGCTTTGCTGTTCTTGGGAGATTTCCCGGTTTGGGGGTAAAGATCTGGCCGATTCCTCCCAAAATGGTCCATATCCCCAGGACAGTGAAAATGGTACCTAAAACCAGATACGGTATAACTTTATAAAATTCAGAATTCGTCCGGATAGTAGAATGTATCATTCGGATGTATTATTGTGCGTTTGATATCCTCAATACTAAATGGGTTCAGATTCCCTGAAACATGCCACTTTTGTATCGAACCACGCACATTAATCACATTAAATACAAGATGCCAGTTACCTTTTCCAGTCAAGTAATCTGGCGTCATGCACGATTTTTTCAGCTCATCAACACCTAATGAGTCTTTCAGGATAAAGCTATTCAAGACAGCAGACTGTTTCTCCAGAAAATCAGGTGAGCACACATAGCCACGTGGTTCTTCATACAGTTCCATTATAAGTTTTGAGAAGTGTTCAATGTTATCCTTTTTTGAGGATATTTCATCATGCATTACCCTAAGCAAATCCCCCAGTACCGGCAAACTACTTTTTTCTTCGTTTAATTTAAGCCATTTCTCTTTGGATTGTTGCAGCAGCAATAATGAACGATTTGTATCACCATCTATCACCCACACAAGCCTCTTACCATCAAGAAAAGGATAACTGGCCGATAAATCCCTAACCCACCACTCAACCTCATTACTTGTAAAGTAACGTTTGATAACATCCAGCATATCATCAGTTAACTGTGGGTTCATTTTCAATACTCCTGCCTTCTTTGGCATTCCTGATTGTTCTTGTTGTGAAGCGCAAACTGCAACATCACCCATCACTATACAAAGAAACATGACTATACCTGACATATAATTAGACAGTTTCTTATTCATTCTGGAATAATCACAATTGCCCTTTCATTATATTTATTACTAAATTCACTTTCTGTCATTCTCCGTGGCCGCCCTTGATACCGTGGGTCTGGATCTTGCACAACATATGTTTTATTGCCACTACTATCCACCTCCACAGAGTCAAGAATAACACGGTGCCCAGGGTTTTTAAATCCAATTAAAACAGGTGTTTCAGCTGTATGGGTTTGTAATTCGTCAAGTGTTAAACCTGATTTCGTGGTTGAATTTACACCGTTTTGTTTTAGTAGTTCTTGAGCGTAAATAGGGTTAATACCATTCGTTTCAAAATTATGATTAGGGTTGTTCATAATTTCTTTCATTTGCTGCCTTAAATCAGACTCGGGAATATTTTGTCCTGTTTTTTGCTCTATTATATTTCTACTGGATGCTATCACACAAGAGTTAGACTTCTCTTGAGTATGAAACGTTTTCTCTTGGCTTGTTGCTTCATTATTCGTATCTGAGTGATTTGGTGTATCTCCGCTTTCATGCGGCCCCAAATCCACAGGCCGATGCCCCACCTGACTATGTTCGGTCTCCGCCTGTTTCTCCTGCTTCGGTCCCCCGCCAGTTTTACTGACGACGATCACCACCTTGCCGGTAGCCAGATGTCGGCTGAGTCTTTCTATCAGTGTATCAGCGCCGCTCTTGTTCGTCTGTTTGGGCAAACTCAGTTCTGTGGCAATAGTCTGTAATTGTGCTTCATCGGCATTGAGTGAGTTGATAAAGGCTTTCGCGTCTTCTTTACGGTTGAAGGTTTTCACCTCCGGTGGCCGGCTGATCAACAGGGTACTGGCCGGGGTGAACAGGTAACGGGTTTTGTCTGATGTCTCTATGGTCCGTTTTTGGGGTGGGTGAATGAACCGGTCTGCCTCGGTAATGGGATAGAGCCGGTAGCGGCCCTGGATCAATAATTCACTCATCTTTGCTGGCACAGCCTGATCGGATACGGGCTGTCCCGATTGGAGATCATTTATGTCCACCAGTTGCCGCCATCTCTCCATGGACACGTCAAAGTCTTGCAGGCGCTCTTGAGTCAGGACAGGATCGAAAAATAATTCTGCTTCAACCGCGACAGGTGCCGGGCGATCATAGGGCGTAGCGAGTTTATAGAGCCGCCCGAAGCAGTCACGTAAAATATAGCGTTGATCGTACATAGCTGTTTAATCCACCAATCGCAGTCCCTTATGGATAGATCACCACCTGTCATATGCATTTGTTGTTGGTAAACCGTGCCAACCTGTCACCACTCTTCCCGAGACAGTCACAGACCACAGTCACTATGATATCCAGCGTGTGATGGTATGGCTTGGGCTGTTTGAAACATCAGTTCTCAAACAGGAAAGCCTGAATATTCTAATTGATTTTACCTTTCTGCAAAACCTGTCATATATAGGTAAGTAAACACACAAAACAGATGTTGTCGCGGCCTATATCGGGAGTGCCCACTAATGGCCAGACCGGCGAATCAACAAGAAGCGGCAAGGATTGTCAGGAATCTATTAAAACGCCGCATCACCGGATCACGACGGGGAAACAGTACGCCCTCACCTGCAACGAGCTGCGATCATCGCTAAAACCATCTGGCGGCATTGGCAGGTTGGACCGTATCAATGGCAGGTCAAACACCTGCGGTGGTTTCTGACAGTAAAGACAAATCACCATAAACCGAGTACTCGATATCGGTATTGGTTAACTGTCAGGCATTTGGTCTTGGCTCTGACAAAGGATAAAGGTTGGATTTCTTATCTACGTGGACCTTGGATTCGGCCTATTGACAGGAGCAGTAATCTGAGGCAAGGTCAGTCAGGAAAAGTCTCTAAACAAACTAGATAATAACCGTTTTCATTAATCGAGAATTGCTGGAATAACTTTAGAACATAGTTAACACGGTATGCCTAGTTGCCAGATACAAATACTCGGCATCAATCTAAATACTGTCTCAATTCCTTTAAATCAGTGTTATTTGGATATTCTTGGATTAACACTTCTAATAACACCTCTATACCACCATCAATTTTTCCATTTTTCGCTTGTATAACTGCATCCTTCCATCTATCAGAAGGTCTAACCTCAGCACCTTTTAATTCCTTTGGTTTACCTCCAGCCAGTTCCCAGATATGGTCAAGTCGGTCATATGCAATTTCCGAAGCTACTTCACTTAGTCGTTCTATAACTGTCTGTAGATCCTGATGTTCTTCACCTAGTCGCTTCCCAAGTAAAAATTTGTACCATACTGGCAACAGATCTTTAATTGACGTCGCTGCTAATCTAGCTTCAGAATGAGCTTTGTAAACATCATAAATTTGAAACGCAGCATTTTTCCAAGAATTATGCACTACATTTCTACCTATATCCGCCCCGTAGTGTATCCAGTCCTGGTTAACTAGTTTATCAATCCATCTTACCGCTACCCTTTCATCCTCAACAAATCCCCAAGAAATAAGAGCCGCCAGTATGTTGGTAGTTACTGAATTCGTTTGTGCATAAGAGGCTACCAGGCGAACAATATCATCACATGGTTTGACTATAGGCTCCTGAGTTTTACATTTTTTCACAAACTCCAACACAACAGTATGGGAAAGATGATTTCTCAAATTCGAAGAAAAACTGTCCCATATTACTGCTTGGTTTGGGTGGCTCAGAATTCTAATCGACACTTCTACTGATAATAGACTAATCAACTCCTCTTCATTCTCGCCATTTAAATTAAGCTCTAAAAGATTGTCAATTACCTTTTCTTCATCCATGCCCAAAGGCCATTTAGATCCACCTTCCTTTATATGAGCGATCCAAAGATTTCTAAAGCCTGATTCAGTCACATCACCTTGTAAAAGTGTCTCTGGATTATTCTTTGTGACTTTGGCAGCCAATAGTGTAAACCCTGCATTATCTCTAATAATAGCCTCTACAGCGACATCATTTGGTGGCGCATTATTTACAAGGAGATTCAAGCCTGGGAATGGATCTCCATTGAAACCCCATTGCTCTGAAAAGATTACCTGCCATAGCTTATTGCTTTTCATTGCCATAACAGCATGCAATTTAGACCAAACACGCAGAATTGCTTCTTTCTTTATTAGGTGAACAGAAGTGTCATCTAATTCAATATCCAGTACTGTATTAACTAAAGCGTTTTCAATAATATGGGTAGTTGGTAAACGCCGCGCAAAAATTTTCCCAATAGTTTTGTCGCCTAACCAAGCAACAGCATGTTTTGACCATTTAGATTCATGAAAACCCAGTAGTGCATCAATACCACCATTTATCGCCTCAGACCACCATGATTCTGTTCTCGCATCATCCAGTCGAGCAAAACATTTAATTGCATCCTCAGGTTCAAGATTAGTCAAGTTTGTAGCCGCCCAATCAGTCAATTCGTTAAGTGGCAGTGATTTATCAGGAAAATTATCCTCATTAAGATTAGAGAGAGTGAGCGGGAGTGATGTCTTTTCTGAACGCAAACATTTAGCAAGGATATTCAACACCTCTATTTTAAGTTTTTCTGCCTCTGTTTGAGATGGAGCAATTAAAATGATCGTTCGCAAAAACTCTATAGCAGTTTTAACTGTTCTATTTTCACGCAATCGATCCAGTCTGTCAGCAGCTCGTGACAATTTATCTAATTGATTCAAATGGGAAGGTTTTTGATCGACTGAATTTAATATTTCATTGAAAGTTTTATCATTACCACCCCCAAGCCATAAAACAGCTCTATTTGAGGTGGTTTCATTACTCAAAGGCGAAACCAATGGACTATTCTGCCATTGCTGTTCACAACCTTGTGGCACGCAATATATCCAGGGAGGTGTAATTGACTCACCTCCCTGTGGTGGAGAAATAGCAACTCTAGCTGAAAACTGTCTACGAGCTTCTGGCCACAACATCATCCAGAGCCCAGCTATACAAGATGGCCATTTTTCTAACCCGACAGAGACCACTGGGCGATCATCAGCAGTTATCAAAGCATTTGCAAACCGAGTTATCTCTGATTTCAAGGGTTTTGTAACAAACTCCTCGCCAATTTCGACTAGCGCCGAAAAAAGATCAACTTCTGTAGTAATAGAAACTAACGGCCACAGTATCACTTTACTGCAAACCATCCCCCCCCGCTTCGCATTTTCGTCTGGAACAGTCCGCCATAAAGCCCACCACTCCCCTACGGGACCACACCCGACAGATGGCCACCATGTCGCACCAGCTCGGCCACCAGGGGGTTTATCTGTAAGCCCTAATAATTCAGGCGGAATTAATTTTGCGTCTACACTTGAGTACACCAATCCATGACTATTATCTTTAACCCCATACTCCACATAAACAACGTCAGTCACTACTCCCCCAGTAACCAAGAGAGTGGTTTGCTCAAATCTTCATCTTTTTTCCCATCAGGAGAAATTATCCAGCCTTGTTCTTCAGGTCCGTCATCAACAAAATCTTCATTTGTGTCTTCACTATTTAACGGCACCCCCAATGAAGACAAACCCCATATACTCACCTCTTTAGCAGCCCAATTACTTTTTACAAATGAAGAAAAAAGTGGAAGATAGGCATCTAATACATCGCATGGTTGGTTTTCCTGATTATTAATTTCATCATAACAGGACAAAAGTATTGCCAACCTTGGTTTTCTAACTCTGTAGCGATAACCCACACCTGACACATGCAAGAGTAACTGAAACAACTCCACCCACTTTGCGTTTGCATCCCAGGTATTTGGCCTGGCAGAAGGTGTCGCAACACTATTTGGGCGGATATTTAAAGTATTCAATGCATCATCAAATGTAGTTTCACTTTCAAGGCGAATGAGAACCATCCAGCTTTCAGCTTCAACTAACCTGGAGCGCCACTTTTCAGGTATCTCTCTTTGATCAAATACACTATTTAATTGTTCACCACCATAGTCAGGCCAGCGCAAATCTATATTTCTTCCTTGCTTATCGACTAACGGCAATAAAATTTCATCCCATGTGTTTGTAGACGTATGATTTGCAGCGCGACCATCTTCTAAACACTCCAACACCTCATCAAGAGCAGATAGGTCTGCAGGAGTCCCACCTGCTGTTCTCAGAGCTAATTCGCCCGGCTTTCTTCTTAGTCGGCCATATAACTGGCCAGCGTAGTGTGTTTTTCCACTATTTGGCCCTCCTAATAATAAAATTTCAGGTGTTAGCATAGTGCCCCCTGAAAGCATGGTAAGGCTTGCTGCACATTACTGGAGAGATAACCTCTCCTACAGATGGGGGGTACCATGCCAGATTCACCGCTTGGGATAATGCCTCAAGCAATGTTTCATGATTTGAGGTTGTAGTGTTCAATTCCACTGCGTGAGGGATGCAATCATTCAAAGACCGACGTATTGCCTCTTGAATTTTTTCCGAAGGATTAATATCTGATTTTGCCCATGCGAGGATTACAGGTCGGTTTTCCACATGATTCCCTAAACGCTCGATCAATTCCCTTGTCTCTCGTCGTGCAGTTCCGCGTTGATCACCGGAGAGCCGGTCACAATCAGCCATAATAATAAAAACATCTGAATGCTCAACAACCCACCTTGCACCTTCAGCTTCAGGAGCATCTTCCTTGGAAGACCATCGGGTAAACCACTCGCCTGGGGCATCAGTTAGTAGCACATCTCGAAACTCTTCTTTTTCATTGCGTAATGCCAAGTGAAGAATTCCTGGCACACGGCTCGTACCACGAGGAGTATGAGGCGGAAAAGATGGATTACGTGCAGCATCTTCAAAACGCATATAAGCAGCTAGAGACTCCCATGCCCCCAGTGTTCTTGAACCAGAAAAACCACTATTTGATATTCGATAGCCTTTTAATAACTGAAGGTAATTGCCTATCAAAAAAGTCGTTTTACCTGAATTTTGCGCACCCAGGACACCGATCATTAGTGAGCGACCTCTAGGTACCAAATTAGACAGGTCCACCAACCCCATTGCACTGCCTGACCATGGAACTCTTGTAGCATTTGAAACATTGACCTCTTCTGGCGTTGTTTCATCAACTTGTACATCCCAATTAGGGCACTCTAAATAATTAGCTTCCCCTTCCATGCAAGACTCACCATCCTGGACGAAACAATGCGGATTCGTGCATTTGCCTGCCATCAGTTATTTCCCCGCTAATTGAACCGCTTGCTCTTGCCTGAAAATAGCATGAGCCAGTTGAGGATAACTAAGTTCGTAATCATCACGAACTCCTGTTTTTCTTAATATTTCCTTAGCATCCCATGATTCCAGAGTCAGAGCAGAAATGAATGCATCCCTAATACTTAGCCTCCCTTCTTTAGGTGGTGATGTTAAGAAATCCCCCCATTTCTCTGGCAAGGTGCTCTTCAAATCCCGCAACGTGTTCAAGACTTCAATTAACTTATGCTTTGTATTAAAACCTGCTTCAGGAAGTTTATTTACTGATTCAGAAAGAAGATAGCCAACACTTGCAGGTGTTGGTTTGGCCACCAAATTGACTAGATCAACAGCCATAATAACACTTGCAACCTGTGGAGAAAGCTCTCTGTAGCTTTTCGCAACAGAAGGTGAATATAGGGCTTCTGACCACCAAAGCGCATCAAGTCTGGTTTGCTCAGCCTCTGATTTATCATCAATGGACTTCGCTATACTTTGTATCCACAGCCGCTGCTCATTTAGCACTTCTGATAGACCGGTATAATTTTTTTCACCAACTTCCGTAATCATCTTCATGCAGTTATTGGCCACATTGTCTACAACATCAGCAAATAATGGAGTAAACCTTTTTGTAAACTCCCAAGACCACGTACCACCCGAATTACTCCAGGTTGGGTTTGCGCCAGAAATCGCCGTATTACCTTCTTTATGTGGCCCCACTGATGCCGCTATCTTGTCTTCTAACTTTGCACGGTCAACTTTAACAGGCTTAATATCAACATTCTTACCAACTTCAAGGCTATACTTCTTATGTGCCTTTCTTATCTCAGGCTGCGTTATTGCGATACTTTCTGAATTCTTTGCTAACTCAGCAACAAAGCCCATAATTGCTGATTTTTCATTGGCCAATTTAATAAATGGCAACGTGTCTGCCAGCGTAAACCAAATAATTGCACCATTTTTGCCTTCAGATGCTTGTGAACAGGCTTCTATCAAAATAGACCTTAAGAGGTTTATTGGCGTATCTGTATAGACTGAACTTACAGCCTTCCATTCATTAGTAAGATGTTCCATCGCTTTTTGTATCGCTGGGTCGTTTTCAGAAATATCAGGATCGACGCCAGCTAAAATTGCTCTGATAATCTGAGCAGGATTTTCTTTTAGTTCAACAGCGAGATTTTCTGCTGCTTTTTCCATTTTAGCAATTCGGCTGTCGTCACCATCTATACCACCAAATAAACCAGCTGATAAAAACTCATTAATAAATGTCGTCATTAAATTCTCCTACCCCTTACCTCTAAATTTTGCATGCATAACTATTCGCTTTCGTAGGCAGCTTTATATTCAGCAAGAACAGTATTCCCTGGAGCTTCATCTGACGCTGCTTTAATCAAATTAACAGGGGTAACGATTGAACCATGTGTACTAAGCTTCCACATTTTTTGCCAAAGATCCTTGGGTCGTGAAATATTTTCAACTTCACTAGCTTTCCCCCCAGCACGCTCCCATAAACTTCTAGCGTCCTGAATACCAGGATATAGCTCTGCCAGGACTTCGATCAAATCCATTGGCAGAACCGTTTTATCATAATTTTTCGCTCCATCTTTCATTATATTTGTTCTTTTCCCTTGGTATAGGTCTGAAGCGTTACGTAAAAACTGGATCAAACACTCGGCAGCTGCTTTGGCAGCAAAATTGCGATACTGGTCATCTTTTAATGCATCGCCAAAGTCTGAAACTCCTTTTGCAACCACAACGGGGATTTCGTTAACTTCACCAAATGCTGCTATGCCACTAGCCTCCATCTCAACACCCAGTACTTTTCTCATGGATTCAGCGAGTCTTGGAAATATACCATCGTCCTCGGTAACCTGTGCTCCTGTTGCTAGTGGTGCAACATGTATCTGAAATTCGAGAGGAGCAGGAATCTTTTGAGGGTGGAGAAGGATACTTTTCCTTGCTACTTCCGCCCCACTTTCGGTTAAGGTTGTTGAATTATCATCAACCCAACCACGTTTCCACAAACGCGTGAGCACATCGTTCCAGTTTGGGCACTCTACACCGAAATCAGGATGGTTTACAGGGTCTTCCCCATCGTGCATTCTCCGCAATACCCATTCTTCCTGATACTCGAGAGGTAGTCGCGGTCGTGAAGAAATCCAGCTTGCATCTTTCGCATTAATTTGCTGCATCCGCTGGACCCAGGTATGACTGGGCCGATATTGTATTTCATCGCATTGAAAGTGTTGCTTACCATCCTCGACAGTCAACTTCCCGGCATCGTAAGACCACATCCTTTCCGCAAATATCACATCACCAAGAGAAACTTTCCCTCGACGGCCCGCACATATACCACTCATTGCGATACAACGTGCAGGCTGTTCGTGTATGAGTTTACTCGTTATTGCCTGAGTAGTCTCACGTCCCATATAGCTGGCCCATGTTGTTCGGATATGAATAGGCTTATTGGTTATTGATGAAAATGATGCGTCAGAGACAGTCCACCCACCAGCAGTGACGAACTCTTGCCACCCATCACCGACAAGACCTTCAGTAACAGAAAGCACCTGATCGTACTCATCTTTTAGAGCACAAATTAATAGAACATCAATTTCTGTGGCATCACTGTTCAAAATTATACAACCTATTTATTTACATGCTGGATTGCTGTGGAATATGAACAAACACAGTACTCTAAATCGCATTATTGAAGCCTCGCTTAACAAAAATCACCTTTCTGAAATAATTGTCATACATCATGTGAAGCTAATATCCAGGACATCTTTGGATAGGCACCTGTCAATTTTAGTAGTTCATAAACTCCTGAAAATTGTTGGAAAAGGATAAACCGAAAGGGCCGCTAATGGAAAGGCCCTATCCAAAGGGTCAATGGCATAATGGCTCCTCAGTCCCCGCCCTGCAACCATTCTCAAACAACTCCAATAATCCACCCGATTTACCCCCTTTCAGGTCAATTTATCCAGATTTTTAATCCGGTCTTCTCCTGCTACCTTCGGTTGCATGAAACACACCCCCGCTCCCAATATGCTCCCTTCCAGAGGAACACCGGATTACAAAGCAGCGGCGTCGATGCTCCTGCCCTTCTTCATTCAGTTTCTGGAAAACAATTCTGCCATGTCCGGCGGCGATGTTGAGAAAGTGGTTAAACAATCACCACACTCTATAACTGATCACGATACTTCCATAACAAAGCCTTGAACTTGACGCCAAAGCCGATCACTATAGATATTCATTTCAATATCATTTTGCAATAGGGAGGAGGCATGATGAGTCGTACTAATAACAAAGCCGCAATCTATTTACGTTCCAGTAAAGATCGTAATGAGGTGTCCATTGATGCCCAGCGTCGTGAGTTGCAAAAGCTGGCGCTTGCTCAGGGGCTGAATATCATTCAGGAATTTTCCGATGTGGTGGAGTCGGCCAAGGATGAGAACCGGCCCGGTTTTCAGCAGTTGTTGAATGAACTCAAATCGTCCTCTCGCAAGTGGTCAAGTCTGTTACTGGTGGATACCAGTCGTCTCTCCCGGCGGCGTTATATGGCGCAGGTGTTTAAGCATGAGGCGCAGAAGCGCAATGTGAAGATCATCTATTCCAAACTGCCCGAGTCTGATCCCATTGCCGATATGGTGATCGTCGGTGTGATGGAGGTGTTCGATGAACTGCACAGCCTGATGTCTAAAGAGAAGGGTCTGGCGGGAATGGCGGAGAATGTACGGCAGGGTTTTAGGGCCGGTGGTCGTGCGCCTCGGGGTTATCAACTGGAGAAGATCGCTACCGGTGCCGTGCGCGATGGTGAGGCGGTGACCAAATCCAGACTGGTGCCCAATGAAGATGCACCACTCATTGGCCAATATCTGAAGATGCGTTTAACCGGTGCCTCACGCAAACGGGCGATTGCAGAACTTGATCTCGGTATCGCCTCGACCACGGCCATTGAGCTGGAGTGGAATGCACTTACATACGCCGGGCATACGGTGTGGAATGTGCGTAACGAACATAAGAAGGGTGAAGGTTATAAGGGTAACCAGAAACGCCGTCCCCGTTCCGAATGGGTGATCAAGGAAAACACCCATGAAGCGCTGATCTCTACCGAGGAAGCGGAAGCACTGCTGGCGCAACTGGAGAACAGTGTTCACCACAAAGCCAAAACCCGGCGTACCAAAGCCGACTATCTATTGACCGGCTTGTTACAAACCCCACAGGGTGAACCCTGGTTCGGTAATGGTCGTAACGGTTACCTGCCAAAGAAAGTAGCGGGCATCCGCAATCGCAAGATTGATAAAGAAGCCATGGAACAGGCGGTGCTGAAACAGGTGAGCAGCGATCTGCGTTCACCGGAATTTATCAAGACACTCACCCGCGAGGCAATCAAGTATCGTGAGGCCCATCAAGCAGATCCAGCAGAGTCATTAAGACCGGAAGTAAACAAACTCACGCAGAAGATTTCCAGCCTGATGAACATGGCCACTGAACTGGCCGACCCGGCCCCTGCCCTGCGCGAGGTTGAACAACTGGAACAGAAACGCAATGCACTGGTGAGCGAGATTGAAAGACGTGAGCAGGAGTACAGCGCAGCGGCCTTGCTGGATCACTTTACCGAAGCGAATGTGAAAACATTTTTAAATGGTATCGCCAGTGATATGGAGATCATGGATAGAGAAGCGAAGAAGGATTTTCTGAGTTTGATGATTGACCGGATCGTGCTCGATCCGGTCAGCCATGATGCCGAGGTCTGCTATCGTTTCAGCGCAGACCTGCGGAATAAAATGGCGTCCCCAAGGGGTGATGTCTCTATTCCTGTTTTGCCAGCAACTACGCAAGTGACTGAACATTATAAGAAAATCAGATCACGACCACGGTTTTCCAGGAGGGTCTGATTCAGTCAAACAGGCATATACCAGGTCGACAGCCTTTTTAGTCAAGATAATGAACCTGGAGAGCCTGTTTGCCGTCTAGGCATTCCAGCAATTTCATACTTTAATACTCAGATAATGGAGAAAATGCTGGTTACATCTTAACCACTATGATTGAAATCATTTTCATATCTGTCTTATGCTTAGGTTTCGTGAATCCCTTGAAACGGTAGATTAGCCATGTTCTCTGACTCACAACAGGCACTGGACTTTGTCCACGAGTATGCCAAACAGGTCTGTCTGACCCTCCCGCAGGTTGAGGATGTGACCATTGAAAACGACATGGAGTTGACGGTAAAAGCCGTTGAAGGTCACACCTTTATCGTTCCCCTCCAGCCACTTCAAGACAAAATCAATAATAACCCGCATGATGATTTTAACGACGAGTCACTCATTTACTACCTGACCAAAAGGATTAACGAGTCGCTGGGTTACAAGGATATCTGGCCGGTTGATTTACCCAATATCTATCCGGTAATAAAGAATACGGCATTTATCCATGAAAACGATACCGCAGAAGAAAACAGACCTTTGTTTCAGCCATTGGCCGGTGATCTGTGGGTCTGCTATGCCGTCTTCAAGGAAGGCCGTTTGCATTATATTAACAGCGAACATGTGAAATTCACTTTTCGCATCGGCAATAACGAACTCCACACACTCGCCCTGAACAACCTGCATAATGCGCAAGCCGGTAATGCAAAAGCCGGGGCAATCCATCATCCGGTATGGCAACTCGCTCATGAGGTGAAATATGCCGATGATGCGGGCGTACTGTTACTGCCCTATCTATGGGATGAGTTGAAATCAGAGGCCGGTATGCAAGACATTGTGGTGTCCATACCCCATGCCGACTGTGTCTTGTTTTGTGACGCCAATGATGATGCCGCCGTAGCGCATTTGAAAGAAACGACACACCAGATTTATGAGCAAGCAGATCAACCATTGTCAACCTGCTTATTCTGGTGGAATCCTGATATTCCCAAATGGCAAACCAGCAGAGTGAACAGGAGATCATTTCTGGAGAGAGCAAGATACCCTTGGGTGCCTGTGTAAAACTATTTGATCAGAATAACTTCGCCCGCTATTAAGGTAAATTAACCGACGCATCACCACATGCGGCCGGATACCACCGAACTACATATCTCTGATATACGCTTCCCATTCCGCATCCTGCTCAGGGGTGGTCCATTTCATGGGTGGGAATTCTTTTCTAAGCGAAGAATCGGTCAATCCTTCCAGAGCCTTGGCTTGTTGTGCCGCTGCTGCCGGAGATAAAGTAATCTGGAGACTGTTGATGATGTCATCCCGCAGCTGAGCCATGGAGGAGCGATCAATTAGCTTGTCACTTTCGCTTAAGGATTCATTTATGAGTTGAATTGGCTTAAATCTAACCTCAACTAAATACTGATCGCTTATTGGAAAAAACAGGTACTCGTACAAGCTACCAGCAGGGTTGATTTCCTGATCGGGCATCACATCGAATCGGGCGGCGGCACAGGGAAGCGAGGTCACGGCTTGCCAATCAAGAGGGGCTATCCAGTTTGATTTTCCTTGCCAGATATCGTTCGAATATCGAAATGTAATAAAATCACCCACACTCTGTTCAAAGGCACGGGGATGAAAAAAAGATACCCCTGCTTTAGGTTCTTTGGGAGTCAATAGTGTCAACGACATATCCATTTCAGCCAACAAGCCAGTAAACCAGGGGCCATAAAACCCCCAGGATCGATACAGCACGCTATAATAACGCCAGCTATCGTCAACAACCAGTCCATCAGAAAATGAGGTAAAATTAATTGAACTAACGTTATAACTATGACTTGGATGGCGGACTTTTCGGTGAGAAAAACCAGAACTATGTCGAGGGGCACGTAACTGAATCTGCGTACCCTCCACAGAAAAACTAACCGGTCGTGCACTGGCAACGGACGGCCCTTTAGGTGTGCAGTATTCGGTTTGTTTGCGCAGCTTGAGTGGTAAGTTCATCATGTGATCTTCTTCTTGATCTGGTTATAGCGTTCCGGCAGCCAAGTCTCGACAAGTGACATACCCATGTTGGCCACGTTGCCCATGGCCCCGGCGAAGGCGATTAACGCGGCTGTCGAACCGGATACACCGCTGGCCAAGCCCAGTGCCGCGCCAACCGCAACCACTACACCCCCGGCACCTTTGATGTTGGAGGTTTCACGGACTATATCGCCAGCCAATTTCAATTTAGTGTAACTATCATCATTTTTCATGCGCTCATAGGCCGTCAGATAGCCATCGAAAATTCCCAGTTTACCGATCAATTCGTTGGGTCCAAAGCGACTTTTGGCGGTACCCCCATCCGGTTTTAGCCCAAGTTTCAAGGCCAGTTCGACGACCTTGCTTTGGCGGGTCGTGGGTCGGTTAAGGAAAACGGCGTGTTTGTCCAGCTTAACGCCCTGATCGACCAGGATTTGCATGGCCTGGGTCAAGACGCCATGGGCGGATCTTGTCTAATTACATATCTCTGACATACGCTTCCCATTCCGCATCCTGCTCAGGGGTGGTCCATTTCATGGGGGGAAAATTATCCGTCAGTGATGTATCAGAGAGTCCTTCCAGGGCTTTCGCCTGTTGCGTCGCAGCGGCCGGGGACAAAGTGACTTGTAGACTGTTGATGATATCATCACGCAGTTGGGCCATGGAGGAGCGATCAACCAGCTTATCCCTTTCGCTTAATAAATCATTCATGAGTTGACTTGGCCTAAATTCAACCTCAACTAAGTGATTATCACTAATAGGGAAAAACAAATACTCGTGTAAGTTACCTGCCGGGTTAATTTCCTGATCTGGCATAACATCGAGCCGGGCGGCAACGCAGGGAAGTGATAAAATCGGTTGCCAGTTGAATGGTGCGATCCATTTTGAGCGTCCATGACTTATATCATTTGAATAACGACAAGTAATATAATCACCAAGTGATTGTTCAAATGCACGAGGATGAAAAAAGGATATATCTTTTTTCGGGTTAGTCTGAGTTAAGAGTGTAATCTCCATCGGCATTTCTGCCAATAGGCCGGTAAACCAAGGCCCATAAAATCCCCAGGATCGATACATCAGCGTAAAATAACGCCAGCTATCATCAACAACCAAGTCCTTAGGGTAAGTGGTAAAGTGAATATCATGAGTATCGTAATGACTGAGGGGAGATCGTGCTTTTCGAAAAGAAAACCCGGACCGGTGACGAGGGGCACTCAATTGAAACTGTGTTCCATCTAGAGCGACACTGACAGCTCCTGCGCTACTAAAAGATGGACCTTTTGGCGTACAGTATTCGGTTTGCTTACGCAGTTTGATTGGCAGATTCATCATTAGATCTTCTTCTTGATTTGATTATAGCGTTCCGGCAGCCAAGTCTCGACGAGTGACATACCCATGTTGGCCACGTTGCCCATGGCCCCGGCGAAGGCGATTAACGCGGCTGTCGAACCGGATACACCGCTGGCCAAGCCCAGTGCAGCACCAACCGCAACCACCACGCCCCCGGCACCTTTGATGTTGGAGGTTTCGCGGACTATATCCCCGGCCAATTTCAGCTTAGTGTAACTATCATCATTTTTCATGCGCTCATAGGCCGTTAGATAGCCATCGAAAATTCCCAGTTTTCCGATCAATTCGTTGGGTCCAAAGCGGCTTTTTGCGAGACTTCCATCCGGTTTTAATCCAAGCTTTAAGGCCAACTCGACGACCTTGCTTTGGCGGGTCGTGGGTCGATTGAGGAAAACCGCGTGTTTTTCCAGCTTGACGCCCTGATCGACCAGGATTTGCATGGCCTGGGTCAAGACGCCGTGGGCGGATCTTGTCTAATTACAGATCTCTGACATACGCTTCCCATTCCGCATCCTGCTCAGGGGTGGTCCATTTCATGGGTGGGAATTCTTTTCTAAGCGAAGTATCGGTCAAACCTTCGAGTGCTTTCGCTTGTTGCGCCGCTGCTGCCGGAGATAAAGTAATCTGGAGACTGTTGATGATGTCATCCCGCAGTTGGGCCATGGTGGAACGGTCAATCAGTTTATCCCGTTCACTTAAGGAATCATTCATGAGTTGCATTGGCCTGAATCTAACCTCAATTAAATACTGATCGCTTATTGGAAAAAACAGGTACTCGTACAAGCTATAAGCAGGGTTGATTTCCTGATCCGGCATCACATCGAATCGGGCGGCGACACAGGGAAGTGATGAAATCGGTTGCCAGTTAAGTGGTGCGATCCATTTCGAGCGACCATGACTCATCGATTTTGCATATTGACATGAGATAAAATCACCCACACTCTGTTCAAAGGCACGTGGATGAAAAAAAGATACCCCTGTTTTAGGTTCTTTGGGCGTCAGTAGTGTCAGCGACATAGACATTTCAGCCAGCAAGCCAGTAAACCAGGGACCATAGAATCCCCATGATCGATACATCAGTGTAAAATAACGCCAGCTATCATCAACAACGAAATCCTTGGGGTAAGTCGTAAAGAAAATGGAACTCGCATCATACTGTTTTCGAGGGTGTACGGATTCTTCCGAGCGAACAATCCCTGGACGATGCCGTGGAACTCGCAACTGAATCCGGGTTCCTTCTATGGAAAAACTAATTGCTTGAGCACGACTAAAGGATGGCCCTTTCGGTGTGCAGAATGTGGTTTGCTTGCGCAGTTTGATTGGCAGATTCATCATGATATCTTCTTCTTGATCTGGTTATAGCGTTCCGGCAGCCAGGTTTCGACGAGTGACATACCCATGTTGGCCACGTTGCCCATGGCCCCGGCGAAGGCGATTAACGCGGCTGTCGAACCGGATACACCGCTGGCCAAGCCCAGTGCAGCACCAACCGCAACCACCACGCCCCCGGCACCTTTGATGTTGGAGGTTTCGCGGACTATATCCCCGGCCAATTTCAGCTTAGTGTAACTATCATCATTTTTCATGCGCTCATAGGCCGTTAGATAGCCATCGAAAATTCCCAGTTTTCCGATCAATTCGTTGGGTCCAAAGCGACTTTTGGCGGTACCCCCATCCGGTTTTAGCCCAAGTTTCAAGGCCAGTTCGACGACCTTGCTTTGGCGGGTCGTGGGTCGATTGAGGAAAACCGCATGTTTGTCCAGCTTAACGCCCTGATCGACCAGGATTTGCATGGCCTGGGTCAACACGCCGGAGCCACCCCAGTTTGATACCCAGTGTACTCCTTGAATATCTTTGGCTTCATACATGGTCCGGGCCAACAACAATGCGGATTCATGCAGTTTCGGATCATTGGCCGCCAGCAGGGACTGACGGGCATTTTTCAACTCACCAGTATTGTTGCCTTGTGTGTAGTACAAAGCATTAAGCTTTTATAAAAGCCTAAGTTACATCAATTAATCTAATAATAAATTAGAATTTTCCTGTGAACTTTCTATTTTACCTGCCCTCCATTTTAACGGAGGGTAATTTTCAACTAAAGACATATTTGGGCACTCTGTCTTCACTCTGTTAATTTGAGTCTGAATTTCTGGAGTCAACTTGAGGTTAAAGCTGTTGATAATATCGTTCTCCATAGATTCCATCGGTCCAATATCGTAGTATTTTTCTCTCTCCTCAGTGTTTGCAAACAGCACTTGCGTGAAAGAAGCTTGTAATAAATGTTTATCTGATACAGGAAAACAGAGAACTTGTGTTTTGTTTGATTCTAATTCCCAAATTGTTGGTTCGATATCAAAAACTACAGCTGGTACGGGGAGTGTATTTAAGGGTCTCCAATTTACGGGAGCAGACCAGCGGTTTATTTTTTTACTAGTTTTATGAGCATACTCCGAAGTTAACAAATCAGCCAAGGTGTTTTCAAAGGCGCGCGGATGAAAAAATGAAACCCCCTCTTTTGAATGTCTTTGAGTTAGCAAGTTAACATATAGATGAAGCTGGTATTGAGGCCCGCTGAACCAAGGCCCATAGAAGGCAAAAGAACGATTAAAGACAGACTGATACAGCCAACTATCATCAGGCATAGCACCACGACTGAACTCAGAGAAGCGGTTTTTCAGCAGATCTTGATATGATTTTGCTTTATAAGATTTACGGGTTGAACGTGTGGGACGATGCCGGGGACTCCTAAAGCTCAATTCACTACCACCAACCAGAAAACGCATAGTCCCTGCCCCTGCAAAAGAAGGGCCTCGGGGTGTTGGGTGTGGCTGATCTTGGTTAAGTTCCCTCAACTTGATTGGCATGTATTTTAACCAGTTAATCATTTGAGTAATCTCTTGGCCTTATCGTGAGTTTTCGGAGCTACAAATGCAAATACTTTTTCAGCCACTGCTGCACCACCCAATGCAGCGCCTACAGTTTTTGCATAGCCCAACAATACAGGATAGGCTGCTGTTGCCTTCAAAGCAGGAATGGCAACAATCGCTCCGGCCAAAACCCCTCTGGCAGCACCGTAGATACTAGTGACAGACTTTCCTGCATCCCATAGAGCATTTCCGTTTGTGTAGCTCTCACCTTCTTTTTTTACTCTGTCATAAATCATTCCGATCGTCCCTTTATTACCGATGATATCGGTTGATTTTGCCTGACTGAAATCCCGACCGATATTGAGCTTTAGTTCATGTGCTAATTTTAGTGCTTCGTGTGGTACGCTTTTGGGACGGAACATGAATATGGAGTGATTTGGGAGCGTGATACCTTGATCGACAAGAATCGCCATTGCCTGGGTGAGAATAGTGGAACCACCAAATTCAGAGACCCAGTGTACATACTTCGTATCCTTAGCCTTGATCATGGTCTTTGCCAAAGCCAAAGCCGAAGCGTGCGCCTCACTGTCGGATAATGGGTGAGTCGCATTATAGTAGTTGATTAGTCCGCCAAATGAGTATCTACCTGGTGTAAAATGCATATCAAATCCGTGGCGTTTTAGTCTGAGTGTATCCTGACCTGGTGAATCAGAAATACGCCCTGCCACATCAACGACTGCATCGTCCGGTCCGGGATACCCAGCATCACTGACTGCAACTATCCTTTCTTCCTTCAACCTACCAGTTTTATTCTCACTGGTTTGCCACCCAGCAGGAGTATGTATTGCTTTATACAACTTCGGACCGGAGGAGGCGCTATGTTCATGCTCCATCTTCTCGAAATAGGCGGTATCCAGTTGGAGGTCATTCACAACATATTCATCATTAGGCAAACGCTCAACAACGGCAGTGCAACCAGGAAGTACGACATAAAATTCATCTTTATGTGCTGTGCCTGGCTGCATTAGACTTCTATAAGGATTCACAAAAATATTTCGATTATTCAATTTACCCCTGGTTAGGCTTTCGATACCCAATATTGTCAAATTTGCCCAATAGTTACCGGAGCGTGACATTTTTTTCAATACCTTATAGGCATCACTCACACGCTTGTCTTTGCTAACAATACGTTTGCCCCCGTTCGTTCCGGCAAGAGTGGAAGGTTGTTCAGACATTTTTCATTTCCTTATTTTTTAAGTTCCAAAATAAATTATTGTTGCTATTTAGTACGCAATGCTTTCTTTCACCCAAATTAAATTTCTTCCACATTGAGAATATCAAGAGCTATTTTAGGGAATCCTAATAGAGAAAAGCTGACGAGCTTGTCATACAGCGGCTTGGTACGGGGATTACAGCGTACTTTGATGCCCGCCTTAACGCCCGAAATAATAAGATTTTTTGCACCTGGAGTTGGTATTGACATGGTCTAAAGTTCCTTCTCTCTTATAACAAACAACAAGTTAATCGTTTCCCTGGATACACATCAGGCCCATCGTGAACTTTACCATAGATAATTCCCTTGCCACAATATGGGGTAGTGACAGTACCGCGAATATTAGAAAATGGTAATAGTCCCTCATCTCGCCCAGCCTTGTTCACCTGCATTAGTATTTTTTCTGAAATGAAACCAATGCAAGCTGGTTAATTATTAACCATGATAGGGTGCATTCTTGTCAAATCTTGGTACAACAATGTTATTTTCTCGGTGAATTACCCTTCTTGATGTTGCCGATATGATCGCTGTAGTATCAGCTTCGGCAAAACAATGAAAACACGCTTCATCATTGATACGGAAATCTTAAATTGAATCAGCGCCATTGAATTAATAATCTTTTTTCGCTGATCATAAGCAAGGAATGCAAAATGATTAACACGAATGGACTTAACCATGTTCTTGTTGTTGACGACGACAAGATCATACAAATGTTGCTTATCAATCTTTTATCGGACATGTTTGAAGTCGATGCCGTGTCCTCTGCAAAAGAAGCCTTAACAGTTTTTAACCCACAACGACATTTTCTGGTGATTACGGATAACTTTATGCCGCAGATCACAGGTATTGAACTGATCCAAAAAATGAACAGTGAAGTCCCCTGCATCTTGATCAGTTCGGAGGATTTGGAAAAAGAAGCCTATCAAGCGGGAGCGGTCTTTTTCCAACGTAAAACGCATGATATGGTCTCGTTGCTGGATAAAGCCATTGAGATATGGGACAGCACAGCAAGCCCACCGCCAACCCAATAACTGCAACAGTGGTATGTGAAATGTCGCTACATGCTATCAGTATGACAAAACGCATTCTTGTCGATGCGTTGATTTGTCTTATTTTCAGCAATTAATTAGGGATTGTAATGAAAATTATGCACTCAATCATCAAAATCTGTTGTGTATTTTTTTGTTTCTCTGTCCGCATCTTCCGGAGTTAGCCAGCTATCGGGGCGTATGCCTTCAAATATTAGATTTGCCACTGTTCGGTATAACACTTTACCATCAGGAAGATCATCAATTGTTATACGTTGTATCCCTTCTACCTCAATAAAATTTGGATAATCGGGCATGTAACTCATTAAAGGTGGTTCTATTTCACCACTAGTTAATAAGTATTGTAATCTTTCTAGCTCGCCAATAAGTCCTTTCTCATATTTATCTAACTCACGAGATGCATTGTTTAACAAAAAAACCAACGCATCTATAATACGCAAGGCATACGGGTAATATTCTAGTTTAAGGAGCAACTTATTTTTTATTGATTTTGCTAAACGATATAAATATACACCAATTTCTTTTTGATAATTTTCTTCAGAACTTGCCAAGTGGTGTAATAGTTGTTCCGCCAAAACATATCTCAACGTGTGAATATAATCCTGAGTTGGTAACGATAATGAATTAGCTTCAACCTGCTCTTTCAACCAGCGGCATTGATAAATCATCCGACCTTCCGGCGTGTCATTCTCTGCTTCAAAAGATTTAAGCAGATTGAGAATAATATCGCAGTTTTCATTAATATCCTGGTAGATTTCTGATTTCATGCTCATCACGGCGTTCCTGTCAGGCGGGTCACTGCACTGGTTTTAGATGGGTCTGGTGTAATTTGTTTACCCCCACCGGGCATGATTTTCCCCATCATACCGGTCGAATAATCACCTTTCGTGTAGGCAATCTGCTCTCTTGCCACACCCACGGTCGATTCCATCGCTGTTTGTGGTGCTGTTACCTCGGCGACATCAATCACATCGGCGCGATTCATACACGGCAAGGCGAGGTGATTTTTTACCCCCTCTTTGTCCCATTGTCCATTTTTATAATACTTGGATTTTACATCTTGATACCCGGATTCATCCAGCCAGTACATGGAGTCCTGTTTCTTAGCCCCATATTTGTTACTCTGACTATCAAAGCCATAAATTTTATCTCCTTGCTTAAGTTCCTTGGCAGTGAAGTCATTACCTGAACTTAATACTTGTTCTATTTGTTCTTCATTCCTGCCTTGACGTTTAAAAACCGATCTTGCGGTAGCGTCTTCTTTCGACAAATTATCCATATCAACTTGCCGGACGGTTTTGAATTTTTCGGGATTAGCTTCTACACCATCCCAATTCTGATTATGCAACCCCCCATGCGGCCCCAAATCCACTGACCGGTTCCCCACCTGACTATGCTCAATCTTTTCTTGTTTCTCCGGCCTCGGCCCGCCGGAGGGCTTGCTGACGATCACCACGACCTTACCGGTAGCCAGATGCTGGCTCAGCACATTTGCCAGTTTATCAGAATCCGGCTTGCCCGACTGTTTGGGCAGACCGAGTTCCTCCACGATGGTCTGTAATTGTGCTTCGTCTGATCCCAATGACTGAATAAAGGATTTGGCCTCGGCCGGGTTGGTGAAGGTTTTGACCTCTTCCGGCTCGCTGATGAGCAGCGTACTGGCTGGGGTAAACAGGTATTGTGTCTTCTCTTTGGTTTCGATAGTGCGCCTGGCAGGCGGATGGGTAGTGCGGTCCGCCTCTGAGATCGGATAAAGTTTAAAACGCCCCTGGATCAACAGTTCGCTCACCTTGTCCAGTACAACATAATCCGATGAGGGATTGACCGGCAGCAGATCATCCACACCCAGCAGTTGCCGCCACTCTTCCATAGTTACCTGGAAGTCCAGTAGCCTATTTCGGGTTTTCACCGGGTCGAAAAAGTATTCCGCTTCGATTGCACCACGTACGGGCCGGTCCATGGGGGTGTGAAGCTTGAAGGCCTGTCCGAAACAGTCCCTTATGATGAAATGACGATAGTACATTGACAATCACATCCTGATTTAGTTTGTCAGTCCTTTTGCTTACCGTTGTATAAATGTTAGTGCCAGCAAACAGTATAGCAATACACATTCTTTCCGATGCGTTGTCTGTCATATCAATAGCGTCAAACAGTCATGCACAATATGATGAACATGCTTGAGCAGCTTTTTTATAGTTATTCTAAATCACCCTGCCCGTGGTATCCGCAACAAGGGGATTATGAAAATCATAATACATGAAAGCACAGCCCGGCGTGTACCTGTCAGAAACAGGTATAGAGGACATGTTCTAAAGGAGTATTGCCACTATTGATAAGGATATATTGTTCATAGTATCATCAATACCATTATGTGGTGGTATTGATGTTACTGAGTTTTGACTAAACTACTCAAAACCGAGCACATGGTGATGACGCCGAGGGAGTTGGCAATTTATACCTATTCTAATATCCCCCCTTCAGGCCAACCGCGTTGCGGATTGCTGCGCTGACATTGCCGTGAATCAACCACGCGACGAAACGAGTAAGGAAACGAATGATGAAATACAGTAATACAACCCGTCATATCAAACACTGGCTAACTTCCCTGGCAGGTCTTTCTCTGCTTTTACTACTCACAGCCTGTGGCGGTAGTAGCGGCGGTGGCGCAAGCTACACCATCGGGGGTACGGTTTCCGGTATGAGTGGTTCCGGGCTGGTGATAAAGAACAATGGTGGCGATAACCTGTCGATTACCGGCAATGGCAGTTTTACCTTTAAAACCAGTGTCGCTAATGGTGGCAGTTATTCGGTTACGGTCTCCAGCCATGCTTCAGGCCAGACCTGTCGAGTGAAGAGCGGCAGCGGCACCGTCTCCGGAAGCAATGTCACTAATGTTGCAATCAACTGTGGGGTTGACCCGACCGGGTATTACACCGGTTCTGTCACCAATGACACCAACGATATCACTGACGCCCAGGTTCTTGTTAACGATACGCGCTTGATGATCGTCAGCGATGCTGAAGTAGTCTTATATGATGGAGAAATGACCATTATTGGAAGTGACTACACCGCTACACTCACTGTCTACAAAAACGGACAGAAGATTGGTACAACCTCGGCCAGTGGCAGCATTGTGAAAGGCTCCCAAATCAATACCACAACGTTAACCGGTTCAGGATATGGTCAAGGCACCTTTGTCGCCACGTATGACACAACCTACAACAGCAGAGCGGCATCATTAGGGACTATTGGCGGGACACAGTGGGCTGCTGGGCTAAATGAAAGTCTTAGTGATTACAAATTTGATATTGATGCAAATGGCAACCTCACACACTTTTCTAATGCGACTAGTCTCGGTTTTCGTTCTTGCCAAATGAACGGGACTATCCTACCCATTGGCACAACACACCTATACGCAGTTAATATCACCATCAGTAATTGCCATGTGAATAATGCAGATGTGGACGGTAATTTCACCGGACTGGCCGCCACAAAAGACGGTGTTGGCACCGATGACCGACTGGTTTTTACCATCTCGGATGGCACATACAGCACGGGTGATGATTTTATCTTGCAATGAATAATGCGCCAATATGGGGTAACACAAACCAAAGTTTTAACATTAAATTGGTATTCTGAATAAAACGGGGAACTAAAAACAACAACAATAATAAACATAGTTAGCCGCAAAGGAATGAAATAGAGCATCGTAGTGGAGTCAAGGGGGAGGACCAGGATGATATTATCCAGGAAGGATATAAAAGGCTGTATTTTACCGTGGGCACAGACTGCTGTTCTCACAGTATTGTTTTCCAACCCGGTTTGGATACCCTATCTCCATGCTGCGCCTCAAGGCGGCACCGTGGTTGGCGGCTCCGGTAACATCAGCCAGACTGGCAGCACCACCACCATCAACCAGACCAGCCAGAATATGGCGATTGACTGGCAAAGCTATAACGTCAATACCAATGAGCGTGTGCAGTACATCCAGCCCAATGCCAGTTCGATATCCCTAAACCGTATCCTGGGAGGCAGCCCCTCCGAAATCCGGGGTCGCATTGACGCCAACGGTCAGGTGATCCTGGTTAACCCTCATGGGGTCTTCTTTACGGATACCGCCGTGATCAATGTCGGCGGGATCGTTGCCTCGGCACTGGACATCCAGCCCACTGACTTTATGAATGGAGATTTTATCTTCAACGAAATCCCCGGCACGGAAGGCACAGTCGTCAACAGTGGCGTCATTAATGCCTCACTGGGCGGTAATGTCACCCTGCTTGGCAAGCAAGTCCGAAACGATGGCCTGATCAACGCCAAACTGGGCAGTGTCAATCTGGTGGCCGGTAAAGAGGCAGTGTTGACCTTTGATAACGAGGGCCTGATCGGGGTTCGGGTAACGAAGGAAATCCTCCAGGACGAGATTGGTATCGACCCTGCCGTGGTCAATAATGGCCAAATCAACACCGAGGGCGGACGTGTGCTGCTCACTGCCAGCACCAGCCAGGACGTCTTCTCTCAGGCGGTCAATACCAGCGGACTGGATGAGGCCACCAGTGTCGTAGTCCACCCCGATGGGACCTTCACATTGGGCGGCGGTGCGGATGTGCTCAACATCGGCAGCATCGACGTTTCAACCCGTCACCTCGACCCCAATGATCCTAATGTAGGTCGCATCGTCCTGCTTGGCGAGAATGTCACCAGTAGCGGCACCCTGCGGGCCGATGCCACTAACGGCCATGCCGGGGAGATCGAACTGCACGCCATGGACACCACTCTGCTCACCGGTAACAGCGTCACTTCTGCCCGATCCGAAAACAATGGCACCGGCGGTGTCGTTAAGGTACTGGGTAACCATGTGGGGTTGTTTGATCAGACCAGCGTGGACGTCTCCGGCGCTAACGGCGGTGGGACGCTGTTGGTTGGTGGTGGATTCCAGGGTAATAACGCCCGGATTCGCAATGCCAGCCGTACCTATGTCAGTGCAGATAGCCAACTCTATGCTGATGCATTATCACAAGGAGATGGCGGCAACATCATCGTCTGGGCCGATGAGGTCACCCGCTTTTATGGCAACCTGTCGGCACGCGGTGGCGAAATTAATGGTGATGGCGGCTTTGCCGAGGTCTCTGGTAAAATGTATCTCGATTTTCAGGGGCATGTCGATCTGACAGCGATCAATGGCGAGACGGGAACTATCCTGTTTGATCCACTTAACATCTCAATTACTGATTTTGTGATCACTCCGGATAATGTTGCCGCTAATGATGCCTTTGCAGAGAATGCCACGACGGATGTGACTTTTACCCCTGCTCAAATCAACGCACTGCTTGCCTCGGCGGATCTGGAATTGCAGGCCAACGCGAATATCGAAATATGGGATACCATTGGAACAGGAACGGAAACCAACACTCTGACCCTGAGAGCTAATGATACGATAACTATCAACCCACCCGGTGGTGGGGCTGATTCTGACCCTGGCGCAATTAATCTTGGAAGTGGTGATATTATCCTAATAGCCGGGAGTAATGGATGTAATACGGCGACACCCACTTGTGCAGGTAGTGGCACACGCAACATTATCCTGAATGGAACGCTTGATACCACCGGATATATTATATTAACAGCAGCGGATGACATTGAAATCAACAACGCAATCGGTAGTAAAAAGTCTGTTGGTTCAATTACCCTGCAGGCGGGAGATGATATTGTCATTAATTCGTCAATAACATCTGCTAATGGGGCCACCTTGACTGGTGATATAAATTTAACAGCAGGTTATACCGATCCGGACAATATTCTGGTTGCATCAAGTGACTCAGTCAACTTGATTGATATATTGCAGCCAATCAATAGCAAAGGCGGAAATATAACGCTCAGCGCAACGACTCAAATCACTATTATTAATTCAATTAATACAACCAACGGAACAAATCCGGCTGGTGACTTCATCGCCAATACTGCCATTTTTAACAACAATGACAACAACGGTCGAATTATTACTGCATTCAACAGTTCCTCCAACGTAGTGGCTGGAAACGTTACTATTAACACCACTGGTAATGTCAACCTGGGACCGATTATCACCAACAACACCGGCAGCGGCGGTGTGAGCAGTGGTGGCAACCTGACTGTGACAACAACCGGCGGAAATATCACCCAGAGTAACAATCAAAATCGGTTACTCAACATTGCCGGTGATACAAAGTTAACCACCACAGCAGCCAACGACATCAACCTGCTCGCCTTCGACAACAGTGGCAACTGGGGTAACCGTTTTGACGGGACGGTCAGTTTCAGCGGGCAGAATGTGATAATCTATGCCGACAGCGGCATTGACCTGGGCAACGCCATCACCCCCTCCACAGCCACCGGTACCCTGTTTGTCCGATCCACCGGTAATGCCGGGCCGGATGGCGATATCACCCAAAGCGGTATCCTGGACGTGACCGGTGTGGCCACCTTCACCGCTATTGGGAATGATATCCGCCTCGACAATATCGGTAACGCCTTTTCCACCGTCGAATTCGACGATACACAAAATCTGACCCTTGCTGACAAAGACGGCATCATCCTCGCTCCGCTAACCAATGCAACCATCACTGGTAACATCAGCGTCACCGTCAATGGGACCGGGACCATTACCCAAACCGGCGAGCTGGTCGTCGGCGGTGACACCACCCTCTCCGCCGGGGGTGATATCACCTTGACCGACGTGAAGAATGACTTTAACAACGTCAACATCACCACGGCCAACAACGTCAACCTGACCGATAGCGTTAATGGCATCGGCCTGCAAGGGGATATCACCACCAACTTGATAGTAACGGCGACAGACGGTGACCCCGCTGGGAATGTCATTACCAATACCGGTGCCCTCACCGTAGGCGGAACCACCACGATAACCGTTAAAGGTGGGGAATCCATTGACCTCAGCCACACTGGCAATGACTTTACCGGGGACGTCTCCTTTTACTCAGGCGGTACGATTAACAATATCAATCTGTATGACAACAGCGCCTTTACACTGCAAAACAACATCACCGTGAATGGCAACCTGACCCTGCGCGGCGACAGCCTGGTATTGGGTAATACGGTCGTGGGAGGTGATCTGGTTGCCACTTCGAGCACAACCGGTTCGATATCACAGTCATTCCTGAATAAAGTGGATGTCACCGGGACAACGACACTGACAGCAGGCAGTGGCGGGATCGATATGTTGGGCAGCAATAATTTTAATCAGCCCGTATCAATTACGACCTCATCAGGTGGAAATGTATCACTGCTTGATACGAATAGTTTTACCTTCGGTGCTTCAAATATTAGTGGTAATCTGGACCTGTATCTCGGAGGAAACCTTGATCAGGTTAACAATGCCGGTCCCGATGGTGTCACGGTCAATGGCACGGCCAACATTACTCTCCCCGCAGGCAGCACTGTCACACTGAACAATCCCGATAACCAATTCTCGACCGTAAAGATCGGCGCACCGGGAAACGGAAAATTACTGGATGTCACCCTCTTCAATGACACGAGCATCGTTATCCAGGGCCTGAACATCACCGGCGATCTGACGCTGGATGTCTCCAATGCCAACATCACCGATTCAGTGAATATCATTGTTGCCGGTACCACCACCCTTGGCTCGGGTACAGGCAGCATCACGCTGGACAATGACAATGACTTTAATGATCTGCTTGTGACCAGTGGCAATGTCTCGGTCACTGATATTAACTCAATCAATCTCACAGGCAGCAGTAATGCCAATAGCCTGTCATTGAGTGTTGTCGATAGCATCAATGAATTTGGCTCTCATAATATCAACACCCTCTCCATGGTTGCAGGCAGTAATGCCACGGTTAACCTGACGGGCAATGTTGATCTCGGCACTTCCAGTATCGGCGGTAACCTGACCATTAACAGTGTCGGCGACATAACCAATACCGCAGGCGGTCTGAATGTCACTGGCACAGCGACATTCAACGCGGCAGAGAACGGTGATGTTATCCTGGACCATGCCAATAATGCATTCAATGGTGAACTGGCCTTCTCGAATGATCTGGATCGCATTCAGATCAATAACACCACTGCAACCCAATTAACAAGCATCACCAATACCAACGACCTGATCATCACCTCCACTGGCGACATCACCAGCACAGGCCCCGTCACGGTCAACAATACCACTACACTCAATAGCGGCACCAGCAACATCACCCTGACCAATCCGGCGAATGACTTTAATGAGTTAAATATTACGACTGCCAATATTGCCCGGCTACATGACAGCAATGACATCGCCCTTGGCACCATCAACGCCAATCAGTTTTACCTCACAACAGGTGGTGCGATCACAGATAACAATGGGTCCAACACCAACATCAATGCCAATCTCATTAATCTCAATGCACAAACCGGCATGGATATTGACACCCAGGTTAATGAAATCATAGCCGTCAGCAACGGTAGAGATATTAATATTGCCAACTCCGGCGCAGTACTCATCACCCGATTGAAAAACAATGGCAATATCACTTTAAACAACGATGCCGATGTGACCATTGATCAGATTGATGCGGGATATAATACCGGCACCCTGAGACTGAATGTTACCGATGATGGTTCGGTTTTTGGTGTGGCACGTGATCACAAATCCCAACCGGATATTACGGCATACAATGCCATCATCACTGTTGCCGATACCTTTGGTGAAAACCGCCCGATCAGTGTTGATGTGAATAAAGAGTTCCTCCTGTTTGCCCGTGTCAGTAACGTCTATTACTGGGGTGATGGCCCTGACACGATCACTGATAATTCTGACATCCAACTGCATGTCATCAATGCCTTGATTGGCTTGGGCGGACAGTTGATAGAAGTGGAAACTCTGGCTGAACTGGACCCGGCGATCTTTACCGAAGTCCGCAATTACTACCACGATGAAGTGGCCATCAATTTGCCCAGCAGCCAGCGGTTTACGGAGAAAGATGATGAGGAAGACGAGAGACGGATGATCCGGGCACAGCAGGTTGAACCGAAAAAACAAACGTCAAAACCCTAAGTGATCGTCGCGATATGACAGGTTTTTTTCATTCATTTTTTACTGGCGCAGTAATCAATGATTCTGCTAATTTGCGACTGATACAAAATGATGTTGAGTGTTATAAATTTATAACACCGAAGCACGCCGATTGTCAGTGTTGACACTGACAACAAACGTGGCCGGTGATCGTCGGGGGTCCCGGCGTGTTGTCTGTGACAACAAACTCGGTCAGGCATCATCAAGGGGGGTACCACCGTGTTGTCAGTGACAACAAATGTGGCCGGTGATCGTCGGGGGGTACCCGCGTGTTGTCAGTGACAACAAACTCGGACAGGTATCATCAAAGGGGTACCCGCGTGTTGTCAGTGACAACACACGTAGTCAGGGAGCGTTAGGGGTCCCGGCGTGCTGACATTGACAGCACCTTCATACTGCCAGGAAAACGGATCGAAATACCGGCCCGCCAAGGCTAGTTATCCCGCTATATCAAACCGGGACGACAAGTTAAGATAACTGCACTACAACCGTGATCGCTGCGGTCAATCAGCGACACCCTGCCAGATCATCGGCACCCTGCACTGCTTCGGCCTTTCCAGTGCGACAGTCACTTTGACTGTGGGTCATTCCTTCTATCTCCCTGCGACATTATCCTGTTGCAGTCATAAACCCACTGCGCCCGTCTTTGTTGACTAAGCGCAGCGTGTCCACAGAGACGGGCGTCCTGAACATGGCGCAACGTCTTATCAATAAAGGCTTTATCGGCGTAGCATGCCGATGCAAAAGCCCGCAAAACCCTGGATACGGCGGCAGATAATCTATCTGCGACAGCCAGTACCTGAACCTGCGGACTTGATTTGCTATTTGGGCAAAACAGTCCGTGCAGAGGTGCCATGTCTTCAGGTGAGAACTGCCCTGCTGTCGGTATGAGACAGCCCTCTGGTGACGGGTCAGTCACCACAGCGCGACCGGCGCTTGCTCCGGTTTAACACTCAACAGCATCAAGGTAACAACAATGGGCAAAATCGGTGGAGCCAGAAATTATGGCTTTGGAAAACAGATGGCATGGGCAGGCAAGAATGCCCTGCATGACCGTTATGGCAATGGTCACTTTGGGACACAGGCAGCACATACTGAACGGTGGCGACAGTTCTGCTACTTTGCCCATGAGCAGGGGGTAAGGGATGTGCGCCAGATAACAACGGAACTGGTGACCGACTATGGTCAGGTACTACAACAGCAGGTGGCAGATCAAGAGATGGCGGTGAGCTATGCCCAGAACCTGCTCTCTTCAGTAAATGTGGTATTGGAGGCGATGCGTAAGGATAGCCAGATCCGAGTCTCCCCGGCTCAACTGGTGGGTGAACGCAATAACGTGCGCCAGGAATCACCGGCAGGGATGGAGCGGGATCGACTTCAACAGGCCGTCAATGCCTTACGGGATCGGGGTGAGGAACGTGTCGCAACCATTGCTGAACTGGCCCGTGATCTTGGATTACGTTTTCGGGAGGCATCCCTGCTCGATGCCCGTGCGGCCCTGCAACAGGCAGAACAAAAAGGCATGGTAAACATCACCGAAGGCACCAAGGGCGGTCGAGGCCATAGCGTAGACCGATGGGTACCGGTGTTGCCAGTGGCAACACACACGCTACACAGAGCGGCGGAAATACAAGGTGGCGGTCGCAACCTGATCCCAGAGGAGAGTAATTATAAACAGTGGTACGACCATGCCCATGATGTCTGGAAACAAGTTTCCCAGGATATCGGATTGAAGGGCTTTCATGACCTGCGGGCCGCTTATGCCTGTGAGCGTTACGAACAACTGACTGGCCACCCTGCGCCAGTGATTGCCGGTGAAAGACAGGCGGACAAGGAAACCGACAGGGCGGCAAGACAGACCATCGCAACCGAACTGGGCCATGGTCGGATTGATGTGGTCGCGGCCTATATCGGGAGTGCACGGTAATGGCCAGACCAGCGAATCAACAAGAGGCGGCAAGGATTGTCAGGAATTTGTTGATACGACGGATCTCCGGATCACGACGTGGCACAGTACGCCCTCACCTGCAACGGGCTGCCAACATCGCCGAAACCATCTGGCGGCGCTGGCAGGTTGGACCCTATCAATGGCAGGTGAAGCACCTGCGCTGGTATCTGGTGGAGAAAACCAAGCATCTGAAATCGGGTACACGGTATCGGTATTGGTTGACGGTCAGGTTTCTGGTATTTACGCTAGCAAAGGAAAGAGACTGGCTACCATATCTACAAGGTCCATGGGTATGGCCGACAGGTAATACTGCCAATGATAGAACCGAAAGATAATCGGAAAAATATTAACGAATAATATTCGCAAAAATTCAAATCATTTACAAATAAAATCTCCCGCATATTTTACCTATAATGGTGATGCTGCAGAAATCATTTCTTGTTCGATTTTTCTATAGCATCTATCGGTGACTCATTATTCTTTATGATTGGTTTTAGCCTAGAAATTACACCCACACTTCAATTTTTCTGTAAATTGATTATTATCCATGGCGCTGACAAATGAACCGAGCCCATTGGAATATGAGTAGTCAATAACGATTTCCATAGCACCATCTCCATTCACATCCAGTATAGAGTTGATATAGTATTCATATGGTTCGGTTCCATACGGCGCAGGTCGTTCAGTGTTATTTTCATGTATTTTTCCCGCAATGATGTAATTGACGGGCTTTTCGTCTATGACCATCCTGGCCAGGATCAGTGAGTAATCACCTTTTAGTGCATAGGCAGGCACAATCTCTCGTTTTGGTGTGTTTTTATTTTCGGCATAATATGTGGCACTTATGAACACTTCATCTTTTCCGTCACCCTGAATATCTGCTTTATAAATCTGCAATATTCTTGGTTTTGGATCACTCACTCCATTTTGTTTCAGGAAATCATAAACAATCTTGTTATATACTTTGTTGTTTACGTCGACAGACTCAATTTTGCGCCTGATTGGCTGCCAGTCATGATTTCCTATTGCCGTATACGCACCTTTAACTTCCGGTGAAAAATTGACGTAATAGTTGCTTTGGCATGGATATTCCTGCCGATTCAGTTCTGCCCCCTTTACCTCTGATGTATTATTATCAAGGCCATAGAGTGTATATTTCTCTGGTGATTTAAATCCAGATGGAAACGCCTTATCACCATAAGCCGTATACCACCTCGTATCTTCAATATGGCCCATCATGCAGCGGGCATAGGTTGATAAAATAATATTGGCAGGCTTTGGTTCGGCACGTGCAAAAAAACAACCGCCAAGTGTCGCTCCAAGTATTATCAATATTAACAGTCTCTGTGCCATAAAGATCAGCCTCGGTTGATTTGGCTTCGCTTATTATTGTTAAATATTTAGATAGGAATATCGTCAAGTGGATGTCGTTGTGATCCTGCGCGATCACGATGGAAATGCATGCCGGTTGGATTTGTCTCTACAACGGCTGTTCTCACCGCAACTGCAGGTGCAGCATTAACTATGGCTATCTCAAAGTGCATCCCATCGGGTTTACTGAAATGCCCACCCCAATAAAAACCATGCGCATTGGCAATCGCCACCATTTCACGTACACAACCCGGATCACCCAAATGGGCAGGTGTTTTACCGCGCTTGTTTTCATTTACATTGATGTCAAATGCAGTTCCCCAGGCATGCGAACTGAGCTTTATTGTATCATCCCTGATTAGTCTCGCAATATATGCGCCGCCATACGATGTAATTCTCTTGTGAAGATCTGCTTTATTCCAGTCCTGCCAAAGATTGACTAACTGCCTTACACAAGACTTATTGAAAGTCATGGCAGAAGTACGACCGGCAGGATTCCAGCTAAATGGAATCGAACGTAAGCCAGGTATTTCAACCCGTACAATATTTTCGCTTGCCCAGTTATCCAGCAGTCGCACTTCACTACCGGGTAAAACCTTACCTGCCTTTTTGTCTTTAATCGGCTCCCATTTAAATGCGCCAAACTTATCAGCCTTGGCTTTGTTGCCGGTAACCGGGAGAAATGATGGTCTGGATGGAAATTGCGCCAGCTTCAGGGCCGCCAGCAGCCGCAAATATGTCGTTTTACCCGGTTGTATTACCCCATCCGGTTTCGTCATAAAAGTTCCCTGAAACGCAATAATCGCTGCAACTGTGTCTGAATCTTTAGGTGGTTTGGGAATTTGAGACCCTATTCCTCTGGGATCATATTCGATTTTTTTGGTTAAGATACTTAATGAAGTTAGTAGCGATTGTATTGTCGACACGTCTTTAAGATGATTAGTGGCACCATTCTTCCATTCACCTACAGAACTGCTGATCAGCATAATAATTTCCCTTTGTAGTCATGCCTATACCATATTATTTGCATGGTATAAAGAATACTGAACTCCGTCAATCCATAATACAAGGTAATTTAAGTAAAAAGTATAAGCACCCTTTTTTCCTACAGTCCATTCAAGCAGTCTCAACCTAATCATGCATTTTCTCACAGCTACGTCCGGACGATAGGCCACAAGCGTCCCTTACACTGCTTTTTCAACAGCATCTCTATGCTTATTGATTAATGTTACCTGGCTCTGGGCTTGCGGTTTCGGGAAGCCTGTCTGTTGGATGCCAAACTGGCCCTGCAACAGGCCAACCAAAAAGGCGCGGTAAATATCACCGAAGGGACCAAGGTGAGTGTGGTCACAGTGTGGACCGCTGGGTGCCGGTGCTGTCAGTGACAATAGAGACCTTACACAGGGCAGCAGAGCTACAAGGCGACAAGCGCAATTTGATCCCGGAAAACCTGAGCTATAGCCAATGGCGTGATCATGCCTGGCATGTCTGGTCGAAGGTTTCGGAGAATGCCGGATTGAAGGGCTTTCATGACCTAAGAGCGGCCTATGCCTGTGAGCGTTTCGAACAACTGACCGTCTACCCTGCTCCGGTGGTCTCAGGAAACAGACAGGCCGATAAAGAGACTGACACAGCCGCAAGACTGACCATCGCCAATGAACTGGGCCATGGCCGGATTGATGTGGTCGCGGGAGGCAGGATGCCGGGAGCGACGGGGACACAGGGCGCGCACACGGAACAGTGGGCGAAAATTAGATCACAGATAAATTCCAGTAGCCCCATCAAGCTGATTGCCTCTGTTTGCTATACTTCAGGTAATATGCAATAAACTAACAGGGCAGCGTTTCCCGACAATGCGAGGCCAACTGGATGTTGACCAGGACCACAAAAAGACCATCGCAAAACAGTTCCTCATCCCGCCAGTGTCAGGTACCTGGACTGGTCCAGCGTCGGCACGTATTGGCGCCCGCAACACGCCAACCGGCCAACCAGACACCGCAACAGGCTGAAACAGGGTATCACTTTGGCGATATCCCTGTCCTGCAACCAAAACTCCGCATGGGACAACCCAATGACCGATATGAACAGGAAGCCGATCGGGTAGCGGATCAGATCATGGGGATGCCGCAACCGGGTAGCCAATTCAACCCGGTACTGCAAAAAAGCCAGGCCGATTCAGCGATGCGTCTATCAGCGACACAGGCGAGATTGGTCCCGGCTGTATCTCCTGGTTTTCTGTCGTCTGCATCATCCACGCGTGATAGTGGTCGGCCCTTGCCGACATCCAGCCGCACCTTTTTTGAATCCCGCTTTGGCCATGATTTTAGTCAGGTCAGGATACATGACAACCCAGGGGCGGCGAACATGGCGCATTCGATCAGTGCCAGGGCCTTTATCATGGGAAGGGATATTCGCTTTGCAACAGGACAATATCAGCCCGAAACATCGCAAGGCAAAAAGTTGCTGGCACATGAATTAACACATGTAGTGCAACAAGGCTGGGCCGGCCAAAACAAACGACATGAAGCGAAATCAACCGAGGCCCATCAACCGGCTGGCTCGACTTACTCCACCAATGGCACGGGTCAAGTTCCCATAGTCGCAGCACCTGTTTCAGGTGCAGCGCCGAACATTCAGGCATCTTTTATTTCCTTTGCTCTCAAAATGGGCGCCAAAAAAGTTGCCACGGGTACGTTGAAGAATTTCATAAAAACCCAGATTAGGGGCAAGATCAACAAAATTGCTATTAAAAGATTATCCAAAAAATTTGCCAAAGAGGCAGACGACCTGATTGGTATTCTGGAAGATCCCTGGTGGGCGACAGCCATCGGTTTTATTCCGGTTATCGGTGATGCATTTGATCTGGGTCGAGTTCCATATCAGATACAAAAGGCGATGAAGGCGGCAGATAGACTGGAAGCCAAGGTTAAGAAAATCCTGCAAATACAAGGTCAGCGCGCTGGCACACTGGTGCTGGAATCAATAAAGAAAGTAAAAGGATATCCCTCCGAACTTGAACATTTAACTTATACTGAGATTGTTAAAATGGCTGGAAGTTCGGCTGCCGCCAGAAAAATGAAAAAGTTAATCGAACAAGAACACAGACTATTTGAAAAACCAAAATAATTATGTTTGATATTACGAAATACAAAAAATCAGTTGATCAGCTCCTATCAATCTATAGAAAGAAACAATTTTGGGAGTCATACGATCTGGTTAATGAATTATTGGATCAATATCCTTGTGCTGTTGACCTGTTAGTGCTTCGCTCAATGATAATACAGTTGCTTGACAAAAGAGAGGGAAGAGAAGTCCCATCTCCCGATTTGGTTAAACAGGATCTTCTGATTGCGTGCCAATTAGCTCCAGGAGCCATTGAGCCATTTATTGAGTTAGGTCATTTCGAGTATGCCGTGATGGACCGCCCGGATGAAGGCATGAAGCATTTCATCACGGCACAACAGAATGCCGATAACGGCATGAAAGCGGCACTCATCGGGAGAATCAAGTGTCATGCCGACATGGGTGAGATGCAGCAGGCAAAAGAATTGCTGGCCATGGCGCGAAAGAACTACGCGGATGATGATGAGATTGAAATACTCTACTACGAACTGGAGGATGAGGCTTAAGGGGAAGACCATTCGGCAGACACGCTGCACAGAGTGGCAGTTTTACAGGGCGATTGACCGGCCCAAGATTTTCGTCCATCCCAAATGAGAGAGTGACACCATCATGCCACCTGTTTCCATTCCTGTCGATGCAGGGCGGCAAACGCGCGTGGCGTCAGCATGTTGATGGCACCATGCGGCCGGACGGTGTTGTATTCCTCCAGCCACTGTTCAATAACACGACGCGCTTCAGCCACCGAATAAAATTCCCAACGGTCCAGACAGCCATCACGGAACACGCCATTGAAACTTTCATTGGTGCCGTTCTGCCAGGGACTGCCCGGGTCAATGTAATGCACATGGATATGTTTTTTTCTTTAGCCAGGCTTGCACTTTCTTCGCCACAAATTCCGGGCCATTGTCGGATTTGATACAAGCCGGTGTGCCGTACAGGTCAAACAAATAATCCAGACATTGCACCACATTTGTCGAGGTCAGCGAGCGGGCCACCTCGATCATCAAACCTTCCTTGGTAAACTCATCCACCACCGTTAAGTGCTTGAGCGTGCGGCCGTCACTGGTCTGGTCAAATACGAAGTCATAGCTCCAGACATGATTCGGATATTCGGCCTGCTGGAGCGAGGTCGTGCTTTGACCCAGCAGGCGCTTTTTCGCCTGTTTTTTCCGGACTTGCAGGCCTTCACGCTTGCGAATTAAACGTACCGTCTCGCGGCTTACCTGCCAGCCCGCATTCATCAGTAAGGTATGGACTTTCCGATAACCAAAGCGTGGATATGCATGGGTCAGGTGAACGATTTCGGTCATCAACTCTATCCGTTTCGCCTGGCTGGGGCGACTGCGATGGGTGCTGCGAGACAGGGCCGTGACTCGGCAGGCATGGCGCTCACTCACGTCGTACTCGGCTATCAGGTAATCCGTCATGTCTCGTCGCTCCGCCAGGCTTACCATTTTTTTGAATTGATATCCTTGAGCATTCGGATATCCAGCGCCTGCTCAGCCACCATCTTTTTCAGTTCGGCGTTTTCCCGTTCCAGGTCTTTCAATCGGCGCACCTCCGAGGTCTCCATCCCGCCGTACTTCTGTCGCCAACGGTAAAAGCTTTGTTCTGAAAC
>Ga0224511_10000015_pt1 | contig 146876 bp, 143 predicted proteins | sample SF_May12_sed_USG_2_FD_169988 | JGI IMG/M metagenome (GOLD analysis project Ga0224511, IMG submission 169988) | Sediment microbial communities from San Francisco Bay, California, United States - SF_May12_sed_USGS_8_1 | ecosystem: Environmental > Aquatic > Marine > Sediment | place: USA...
TCATTGGCAGAAGGGGCGTCCTGCCCCTCTGCCAATGCGCGGCATCCCTGCCGCGATTATTTGATGATGAAATGCATCTCAACCACTCGCCGATGATGGGGCCGATCCTTGCGGCAAGATTCTTGTTATCACAAACCCTGCTTTAAACATAATATTCGAGGGCGGGATCATTCCCCTTTACAGGCATGTTGTGAACAATGACTTCGAAATCGATCAGTGCGCCACAGGAAGTGGCGCTGACCGGCAGCGGTACAGGGAAGTACCGTTGCCGGGCAACAGACCGAAGTCGATGGTCACAACAGTCTTGCCTGTGGGGGAAACATTTTTGGTGACTTTTGATGTTTCAAAAGTCACTCGCTCCCGTAAGGGAGTGAAACCATAGCGACATCTGACAATATGATCAGGGTTCGATTCCTTCGAAAGCACAAAAGCAGTAACAGGGAGTATGAAATCAGGGATAAAAAAATGGTGGCCAGGGACGGAATCGAACCGCCGACACGGGGATTTTCAATCCCCTGCTCTACCAACTGAGCTACCTGGCCAGGGTGGGTTTCGGCCCGCTTGGGCCTGCCCGTTGCGGGCTGAGCGGCGTATTAAACCGGGTCAGCCCCTTTGAGTCAAGCACTTGGATGAATTCGGGTTATTTCTCGGGCGGTGTGTAGCCTTCCGGCATGGCCGTGCCCTCACCAAAGAAGAAATTCTCCATTTCCTTTTCCAGAAAGGCGCGGTGTTCCGGGTTGACGGGGGTGAGGCGGTGTTCGTTGATGAGGATGGTCTGTTGGCCCATCCATTGCTGCCAGGCCTGTTTGGAGACGTTGTCGAAGATGCGTTGCCCCAGTTCGCCGGGGTAGGTGGGGCGTTCCAGCCCTTCCGCTTCTTTATGCAGTTTTACGCAGTGGACCATTCGGGTCATGGGTTTTCCTCATGTTTGTGGCTCGGTGAGTCCTTTCAGCAGGCGTTTGACGGGGGTGGGCAGGCCGCGGGCGTCAGGCTGGGCGCAGTTATACCAGACTGTGTTACCGGCTTCCATGAGGTGTTCCGTGTGGTTATTGCGCTTGCCGTTTGAAAGCGTGGCGTAGACCGGCTGGATGTCCAGGTGGAAGTGGCTGAAGGTATGACGCAGGTTGTCACCGCGCCGGGTTGTTTCAATCTGCAGGCCGAGCTGGTCGCGGCACCATTGGTTGATGTCCGTGTCGGCCGGGCATTCGGGCAGGCTCCACAAACCGCCCCAGATCCCGGTGGGGGGACGCTGTTGCAGCAGGATGTAGCCGGCGGGGTTTTCCAGCAGCAACATTTGTGTGGTGCGCACCGGTAGTTCCTTGCGTGCTTTCGGGGTCGGGTAGGCGGTGGGGTCGCCTTCCTGCAGGGCGGCGCAATCATGGCGAAAGGGGCAGCGGCGGCAGTCCGGTCGGCGGCTGCACAGGGTGGCGCCCAGATCCATGATCGCCTGGGTGTAGTCGGCCAACCGGGTATGTGGCGTGTAGTGCTCCGCCAGCTCCCACAGTTGATTTTCCACCTTCTTTTGGCCGGGCGGGCCGACAATGGCATGCAGGCGAGTGAGTACTCGCTTTACGTTGCCGTCCAGGATGGGGTGGCGTTGTTCCAGTGACTGGGCCAGGATGGCCCCGGCGGTGGAGCGACCCACGCCGGGCAGTGCCATCACGGTCTCGATATCCTGCGGGAAGTCGCCGCCATGTTCCGTGTGGATGATTTGCGCCGCCTTGTGCAGGTTGCGGGCGCGGGCGTAGTAGCCGAGGCCGGTCCACAGGTGTAATACCGTGTCCAGCGGGGCCAGGGCCAGATCGCTGATGGTGGGGAAGGTGTCGATGAAACGGAGATAATAGGGGATCACCGTCGTCACCTGGGTCTGTTGCAGCATGATCTCTGACAACCAGACAGTGTACGGGGTGCGCTGTTGCTGCCAGGGCAAGTCGTGCCGGCCGTGACTGTCATACCAGTCGAGCAGGGTCTGGGCGAATTGTTCGGGCTTCATTCGTCGGTTGCGCGCCTTTCTATGCCATAGATGGTTTTTTTGCCTTCTTCCAGCAGGCGTTTTTTCATCAGCCAGGGGCCAATCAGGGGTGGTACCCAGAAATCGGGGACAAAATCGGCCCTGTAGCTGATGATGCTCTCGTCGTCCCGTTCGCGAATATGCCAGAGGGTACGGCCAAATTTCAAATCACTTTGTTCGGGAATGGTTTCGGAGAGGAGGTGACGATCCGGCTGTTCGGTGATTTTCTGCGTTTGGCGCACGGCGCGACAGAAGATCCAGATGCAGCCTTCGGTCTGAATATAGACCTTGTGCACCTTGTCTTTGCTTTCCAGCAACTTGCTTTGTTTGATGGTGTCGTTGAGGGTGTAGATGTAATTGAAATCCACCAGCACATCATAGACCGCATCGGCATCGGCGCGGACTTGCATTTCCAGTTGCAGCAGGTAATGGCCGTCACGGTATTCAACGTGGGAATACACCACATTTCCGGCGCTTGCCGGCGAGACAAAGATCCAGAGACCTGTCAGGAAAAGTCCTTTGATGAGGTGGTGTAACATACCCGTCGTCCATTCAGTGTGAAGGTGGTATGCAGGAAAAATGGAGCGGGTGATGGGAATCGAACCCACGTATTCAGCTTGGGAAGCTGAAGTTCTACCATTGAACTACACCCGCATTGTGTCGTGTCAGCCTGATTGTCGCACTAACCCATCCCTGGTGGGCCGCCCGGCTCGACATCCTGTCTCGCGTTCGTCGCGCTGCGTTATGACATTTAGTCATAACGGTCGCTCCTCACCCATTGAACTACACCCGCATTTTGCAGTGACAGAAAGAGCGTCACTTCAACCGTCCCTGGTCTTCTCGACCGAATGTGTCAGCGTTCCGTTCCCTGGGCCGCAAGTTGCTGCTAACTATACATGCTCTCAATGGCGTTTTGGTACTGGTTGATGACCAGGGCGCGTTTTATTTTCAGGGTCGGGGTGAGCAGACCGTTTTCCACTGTCCAGGGTTCCAGTACGGGGGTAACGCGGCGGATCTTGGCGTAGCCGGGGAAATCTTTCAGGCAGTCACTCACCTTCTTTTGCAATGATTTCTTCAGTGCGTCATTGTCCAGCGGGTTTTGCGCCTGCGGGTCGATGCCATGGGCCTGAGCCAGTTCATGCCATTTTTCCGGATTAATGACCACCAGTGCACTGAGGTAGGGACGTGCCTCACCTATGACCAGGGCCTGCTCGATATAGGGATTGAGCATGATGGCTTGCTCCATATCGCCGGGCGGGATCTTTTCCCCGTTGGAGAGGACCAGAATATCCTTGATGCGACCGGTGATATGCACGAAACCTTCTTTGGTGATGCGTGCCTTGTCGCCGGTGCGCAACCAGCCATCATTAGTGAGTACATCCCGGGTGGCGGTTTCATTGTTCCAGTAACCCATCATCCGTCCGGGTGAGCTGACTTCCAGCTCATCATTTTCACCAAGGCGAACCTGTACCCCGGGCAGGGTCATGCCCACACTTTGGGGATCATTGCAGTCTGTAGTATTGGCGCAAACCACCGGGGCGCATTCCGTCATGCCATAGCCCTGGATCAGCGTCACGCCCAAACCAAGGAAGAGTTTGGCGATGGGGAATGGCAGGGCGGCGCCACCGCTGACGGCCAGCTGCATGCGTCCACCCAGCCGCTCATGAATTTTGCCGGCCACCAGTTTGTTGAGTACAGGCCAGAGTAATTGTGACGGGCCGAACCAGGCGCGGCCCTGCTGGATCTGGAAGCGTTTCCAGCCCACGTTGACCGCCAGATTGAACAGGCTGCGTTTGATGGGCGAGCTTTTGCTCAATTGATCATTGAGGCGGTCATAAATGCGTTCAAAGATGCGCGGAACGGCGATCAGCACGGTCGGTTTCAGGTGCTGGATATCATCCGCCAACGTCTGGACCGAGCGGGCGTAGGCGACTGTGGAGCCATTCATCATCGGCGCATAGTAGCCGCAAGATCGCTCAAAGGTATGGGAGAGGGGCAGGAAGGAGAGAAACAGGTGGTTGTCATAGATCTTCAGGCATTGATAGGCGCCGGCGGCAATGCTGAGCATATTGTGGTGGCTGAGCATCACACCCTTGGAACGGCCGGTGGTGCCTGAGGTATAAACAATACTGGCCAGTTTGTGAGGATCGCCGTCCCGATCCTGCAGGGGCCCTGCCTCTTTGGGCAGCCACTTGCACGCCGCTACAACGCGGTCGTCTGCATAGGGCAATTCATCTTCGCCATTCCAGTCGAGAATGACGAAGCGCTTGATGCCGGTCAGTTCCGATTTGAGCGGGGCCAGGGATTTCCACTGCGCGGTGTCTTGCAGGACCAGCACCTTGGCGCCGGAATCCTGCAGGATGTAGGCAATGTTGTCGGGGCGGTCATCGGTATAGAGAGGAACGTCTGCCATACCCAGGCTGAGGGTGGCAATGTCCACCGCAACCCAGTCCGGGCTGTTTTTCAGTATCAGGGCGACGCGGTCTCCTTCCTCCACGCCCACACTTGCCAGGGCGGACTGCCAGCGGGCTGCCAGGGCGGACATGTCCCGCCAGCTCAGGTCGAGCCATTTTTTTTCCTGCCGGTCGTAATAGCGGTAGGCCGCCATATCCGGGCTGAGTCGGACACGTTCTCTGAACAATCCGTCCAGGGTTTTTGCGGTTGCGACATCGATGCTGAGATTGTTTGCGGCCGACATGATTCCTCCCATTCTTCCTTCAATAAAAACCCGGCACATTAATGGTGCATTCTGCCAAGATGGCAATTGACTGTCGAGGGGAGCCTCCGTAATCTACGCCCATGGAAATCATAGTTAATGGTGAAAAACAGTCGGTAACCGAGGGTTACACGGCGGCGCAACTGGTCAGCGACATGGGACTGACGGGGCGGCGGGTGGCCATGGAGGTTAATCTGGAAATTGTGCCGCGCAGTACCTATGGGCAGCACACCTTGCAAGCCGGTGATCGAATTGAAATCGTTCATGCCGTGGGTGGCGGCTGAACAGCCCGGCAGCAGACGAGTCGGATTGGGTATTTCTGCACAGGAACCCGGCCCCGGGAACAACAATAACCAAACACCCCTTTTGTAAAATTTACCGAACCGCAGTGCCGGTTCAGCCGCACAGAGTCCAGCCCGAATATGAATAAACTCGAGTACGTTATCCCCGTTTATAACGAAGAAAAGTGCCTGCCGGAATTGATGTCACGGCTGGAAAACGTCCGGAACAAACTCACCGAACTGGATGTACATATCCTGTTTATCAACGATGGCTCCGCTGATCGCAGCCGTGAACAACTGATCGAGTTCACCCGGCGATATGATTATGTGCGGGTGATCGACCTGAGTCGAAATTTCGGCCATCAGTATGCCCTGACCGCCGGGCTGGATTTTTGCGACGCGGACTACATTTGTATTATTGATGGCGACATGCAGGACCCGCCGGAGTTGGTCAGTGAGATGCTGGCCAAGCTGCAAAAAGAATCCCTGAACATTGTTTATGGCAAGCGCCGCCAAAGACAGGGTGAGACACTTTTCAAGAAAGTTACAGCCAATGCGTACTATCGCTTGTTAAATCGCATGTGCCAGTTGGAAATACCACGCGATACCGGTGATTTCAGGTTGATTGACCGGAAAGTGGTTGATGCCTTGCGGGAAATGAAAGAGACGCATCGGTTTATTCGTGGCATGGTGCCCTGGCTCGGTTTCAAGAGCGCTCCCTTTTTGTATGACCGCGATGCCCGGTTTGCCGGTGATACCAAATATACACTGCGTAAAATGTTACGCCTCGCCTTTGATGGCATGTTTTCCTTTTCCCGCAAACCGCTGCGGGTGGCGAGTTATGTGGGTGTCGTTGTTGCGCTGGGTGGTTTTGTCGGTCTGGCGTATATGATTTTTCTCAAACTGTTTACTGACGATGTCGTACCGGGGATTACCGTCATTCTGACTGCCATTTCTATCCTCGGTGGCGTGCAACTGTTGATGCTCGGTGTAGTGGGTGAGTACCTGGGGCGTGTGTTTGAACAAACCAAACAGCGTCCTCTCTATATTATTGACAACATCTATGCCGGTGAGAGTGACGAGCGATAGTGAGCACATCGCCCATGGCTGATGGCATCAAACAGGCGCTGAAAGTCGCGGTCAGTCTCGGCTGTTTTGCCGCTGTCTTTTATATGATTAACATGGAAGAGTTGTTGGCCCAGTTGCGTAAGGTGGCAGTGATGGATTTGTTGCCGGCGGCCGGTCTGTTGTTATTTGGCCATGTCGCCAATGGCTGGCGTTTCCATTTTACCATTAATCGTCTGGGGCGCAGGCTGACCGCGGCAGAGGCGATCAAGACCAGTTTTGTTGCACTCTGGTTTAATCAAATCCTGCCGACCGGCAGCGGTGGTGATGTGGTGCGTGGCTTTATGCTTGCGGAGCGCTGTGGTGTGCTTCGGTCAGTATATGCCATTCTTGCGGATCGTGTGCTGGGTCTGAGCTGGATGCTGCTGATGGTGACCATCTTCCTGCCACTGGTGTTTTATCAGCGACTGGGGCATTCAACGACTGTGTTTGTGACTGTGTTGTTTGGGCTGGCTTTTTTCGCGACATTATTGCCAGTATTAATAAGGAAAAATCTTTGTCGGCTTTTTTCCCTTTCGATACTCTATCGGATTTGCCGTTATGTCATGCTGTTTGGCCACATGGCTCGACTGATCCTGCAACCGGCGACGTTGCACAAATTTATTTGGTTGCTGTGTCTGTCATTTTTCCCCTATGTGTTTGCGGTTGCAGTGATCGGTAATGCATTCGGACTGGGGCTGTCCTTGCATGTTTATATCGCGCTCGCTCCGATTTTGTTTATTGCGATGAATTTTCCTGTCTCTGTTGGTGGTTGGGGGGTTCGTGAGCTAACATCCATATATGTTTTTTCCCATGTCGGCATGTCGGAAGAAGTGGCGATCATTATTTCCATGTTGTATGGGCTGGGATTGATAGTCACCAGTGTGCCGGGGAATCTGGTTTGGTTAAAACAAAAAACCGCATGACGGACAGTGTCCGGTCAATCAGTGTTGTTGGAAATTAATCGTGGTGTGTAATGAGTGATAAAAGCGAGATTCTGAAACGGGAAGAGGACTTTCATGACGAATGGGCCGGTACCATTGACCCGCAAGAGGTCAAGGTCGACGAGTCCTTTACCGGTTCCACCTCACCGGAAGGCGCCTGGATAATAGAGCAATTGGGTGATCTGAAAGGCAAAAAGGTGCTCGAGTTGGGCAGCGGGGCCGGTGAAGGGGCCGTTTTCATGGCCAAGCAGGGCGCCGATGTCACCGCCACGGATCTCTCATCCGGTATGCTGGAGGTGGTAAAAAAGGTCGCCGCCCTGCATGGTGTCAGCGTCAAAACCGCTGTCGCATCAGCGGATGATTTATCCCAATTCGGCAACGAGTCATTTGATGTGGTCTATGCCGCCAACCTGTTACACCATGTGGATATTGCCCGTTGTCTGGATGCAGTAAAAGCCGTTTTAAAACCCGGCGGTACAGCCGCCTTCTGGGATCCGGTGGCGCATAACCCGGCGATCAATGTCTATCGACGTATGGCGATGGATGTGCGTACTCCCGATGAGCATCCCATCCGCCGCGCCGATATGAAACTGTTCAGAGAAAGATTTTCCGGTCTGAACTATAAATTTTTCTGGCTGGCCTCTTTGCTTGTGTTTGTGCGGTTCTGGCTTGTTGATCGCATTCATCCCTCTGCGGACAGATACTGGAAACTGATTATTACCCGTGAGCGGGAACTACGGCCGATGGTTTCAAAGTTAATGTGGCTGGATAAAATGATTCTGAAAGTTGTTCCTTTTCTGGGATGGTGGTGCTGGAATATTGCCATCATCGTACGCAAGTAGGATATAAACAATGGGTTTTTTTGAAGGTGGCGTCAGCAAGCTGGCTTTGTCGGCTTTAACCAAGGACTATCCTGCCTATGTGCAGTTCTATGTTACGGCCAGATGTAATCTGACCTGTGAACAGTGCAATGTCATTTATGCCAATGCGGACCAGCAGGAATGCACGACGGAACAGGCGATGCAGATTGCGGAGAATCTTGCAGCAATCGGGACGTCAGTGGTGTTGTTGACCGGCGGTGAGCCCTTTGTCAGACGCGATATCGTCACCATTGCCAAAGCCATGATGGATAACGGCATTCATCCGCGCCTGCAAACCAACGGACTGGCTTCGCGCAAACAGCTGGAAGAGATGGTGAAGATCGGCTCGCATGATATTTCCATCTCGCTGGACAGTATCGTCCCTGACTTGCAGGATGAGATTAATGGCGGCTTCAACAAATCTTGGGAGCGGGCCATTAACACCATCAGTCTGGTGAATAATATTTTTCCCATCAATTCGTTTTGTGTATTTGGTACGGTACTCGCGCCAAAGAATATCGATCAGATCACCGGTGTGATTAAATTCGCCACCGCCATCGGCTGGTGGGTGTCACTGGTCCCTGCGCACCAGACACCAACATCCGAGCCACGCAGCTTTAGTACTTTTGATATCGAGTTGTGTTTTACACCGGACCAGTACGCCCGGGTTGCCGAGGTGCTGGAAGAAGTCAAACACCTGCGTAATTCCGGTTATAACGTCTATGATTCGGATGAATATCTGGATGACATCTACCGTTTTATCACCCGACAACCCATTGGGTGGCGGCGCAGGAATGGCGGTGTTTGTGACAGTCCCAATCTCTATTTTGCCATCCAGCCCAATGGCGATATGGCGGTGTGTTGTGATTATCGTTTGCCTCAGTCTGTCCCGGTCTATGATTCAGAATTCCCTGCCTTGTATCGATCGGAACAGATTCGGGAGCAGGTGTTCAATGTCACCAGTGGTTGCAGTGGCTGCATGTACGGCAGTTTTCCCGAAATTTCCATCTCGACCCGGTTTTTTGTGCCCATGTTCAGACGTGCAAGGTTGTTCCTGTTTGACGGTGTGGATCGACAGTTAAAGCGCTTGTCCAAGGAAGAAATTATGGCGGTTGCCAACCAGGTTGCGCACGAGTCCGGGTTGATATAAGCAATGAAAGAACAAGCCCTGTACCATTTAATGCAGTTACGTGCCCGACAATTACAGGAGTCACTGACGTCCGGGCAGCGTGATGCATTGTCTGAAATCCGTGAAAGTCTGCATATCGAACGTTCTGAAGGCGGTTATTTGCTGCGCTGGCGGCTGGCCGGTATAGATTACCGCTACCGGCCGGAGCATGATAATTTCAGTTTCTATATCAAGGGTGACGGGAAAAAATCCTCAGCCGAGACGGCGGATATGAGTGGTTACCGCGAGGTGAACTGGCGTGCAGCCTACAGCCTGTGGCTGGAAATATATAAAATCAGCGGCCTGGACGTCGATATTCTGCATGAGAGTGACGCGCTTGCTTTCAGCAAAAGAACAGCACTGCCGGATCGAAAAACGCTCTCTATCGATTTAATCGCAGCCGCTTTGTTTGCGGCAGCGGCCGGCCTGTATGTGGACATCAATACCGGTTTACAGGTGCTGCTGTGCACTTTCATTATGCTCAGACTGGCAGGCTGTTTTGAACATGTTCACTTGCGCCATCGAACCCGATTGTCGGAAAAGGTCATCATTGCGGCAGGTACACTGACACCGATTTTGTTTGGAGCCGGGCTGATCGGATTGATCCCGCTTTTGCTCGCCATGTATCTGGTCTGTCTGGCGGAGCGCAGCGGTAATACTTACTGGTTTATTGGCAGCGGTGTGGTATTTGCGCTTGCCATACCTTATCTGCTATGGGTTGCCGCAACGATTTTTATCTGCTTGCTGGTATTAATGCGGTTGTTGACGTTGGTGGACAAACAGCGGTTGCGGCTGAATTCGGTATATTCATTCAGTTTTGGTTTTATTGTGGTTCTGTTGGTCCTGACGGCACTGGTTAACCAGCAATGGATCATGATACCCAATACTGCGCCGCCAATGCTGCATACTGAACTGTCGTCTCTACTCGGTTTGTCGTTACTTGGTTTATCAGGGTTGATTGCCATGGCATGGTGGATCTCCGGCGTGCAGTATTACCTGGCGCCGTGGTTTGTGTTGATTGCCCTGTTTGTGGGGCAGTTCGTCCTGTTGTTGAGCGGCCATCAAACAGAGGTTGTGAGCCTGACTGCCTTGTCCGGCTTGCAGTTGTTTTTGTTATTCAGAGTGCTGGCCGGTTTTATACCGGGCAGGGCGTCAACTGGTAAAGAATAATTCCCCGGCGGAAAGGCTGAAACATGCGGTTATTTTACGGCTTTGTAGCCATGCTGTTGTTGAGTTACCCCTTTGCCAGATGGTATCTGGCAAAGTATGCCAGGATACCCAACTTTCTTAACGTCAATACCTCGCTGCTCATCCTTGTTCCCGTCTGCTATCTGCTGACCATGTTGCTGCACCTGTGGCTGCCTACCTTCCGCGAGCACATGGAGCCGGTTTTGACGGAGATCAGCCTTATGTATCTGGCTGGATATCCGCTCTATTCCACGCTGGATGAACCCAATATATACAGTATGATTTATGGGCCATCGACACTGTTATTGCAGGCACAATTTCTCAGGCTGATTAACGATCCGGTCTTCGCTGTCAAGCTGTACGGCGTGAGTTGTGTTCTGTTGGGTGTGGCTGTGTTGTACATAGCCATGCGTCGCAAGTTCGGCAGCAGGCTCGCCGCATTGGGTATCTTTTATTATGCGGCAATGGCCATGTTATTTGCCCAGGTCAGTTTTCGAAATCATTCCGACTGCGCCATGTTCCTCGGTGCCTCCCTGGGGGTGGCATCACTGCTGTTACCATCTTCCTGGCGCAGCGTTTTGTTGCTGGCGACGGGTGGTGCGCTGGCCGTCAATGCAAAATTTCACAGTGCCGCCTTTATCTTTCCGTTATTGGTGCTGTTTTATCGGCAGCATGGCATGGTCAAACTGGGATGGACCATCGTGTTGGCCTGCGGAATGATTATTCTTCCCTTCACCCTGCCGGGTGTCAGTATTTCCGGTTATCTGGCGCTTATCTCTGCCTACTCCGGGCTGTGGGTACATCCGCTGGCGATTACTCACAATATCTGGATGACACTAACCATGCTGGTGCCGGTCTTGTACTTGCTCTATGTGGATAAAAAAACGGCACCGGACGGGCGATTGGACCGCGATCTGTTTTGGACCCTGTTGCTGACTCTGGCCATGGTATTTGGGGTTGGCGTGCTTGGTGCGGTGGATGGTGCGGGTATCTATCACATGGCGCCATTCGCGCCGTTATTTTCCGTACTGTTTGTCATTCTTTATGATCGCAATAAGGACAGGTTGCCCACCTTTATGGATGGCTTTGACAAGCAGGCCAGGGCGTTGTATCTGGCGGTGTTCGTGGCCTGGTTTGCCTCCATGGCCTTTTTCACCAGCAGCGCGCAGAAAAAGGTCCTGAATTATGCATGGGACAATCACTCTGTCGAACTGCGGGATGAGGTGTTGTCGATCCGTGATTTCCTGCAGGGCAGATATCAGCAGGTACTCATCGGGTATACAGATCACCCCAACCACAAGTTGACGTATGTTCGGTCCTGGCTCTGGCCGGTGGTGAAGGGGAATGTTGTTGATCCGGTTGTGTTTGCGGGGCGTCAGGCGGTTGGGCTGGACTTGCCTGAGGCGACACTCAAGCGATTCGGCCAACAGTATTACGACGTCATCATCATGCCCGGGGAGGGTGAACCGTACAGTATGGATAACTGGCATAACCGTAAATTACTGGTGTTTGGTGAACAGCTGCCGGTATTGTTCCGCCAGAACTACGTGGTCTGGAAAACCTGGCCCCATTTCACGCTGTGGCGGGCAAAACGCCACGGCTGAAGAATTGCACAGACCGGGAAATTCTCGCCGGAGGAGGGCGGCCTGACCATTATTTTCAGGTATAATGCCGCGTTCCCGATTTTGACAAATTTCGAACTTCAGTCCGTTTCAGGGCAGTTTATCGGTTAGGAATATTCATGACAGAGACAATGCAAGACACTCCGCTGGTGATCGCCGGCAAGGAATATCATTCCCGCCTGTTGGTGGGTTCCGGCAAGTACAAGGATCTGGAAGAAACCCGTTTGGCGACCGAGGCCAGCGGTGCCGAAATTATTACCGTGGCGGTGCGCCGTTCCAATATCGGGCAGAATCCCAATGAACCCAATCTGTTGGATGCCATTCCGCCGGATAAATACACCATCCTGCCCAATACCGCCGGTTGTTATAACGCCGATGACGCTGTACGCACCTGTCGACTGGCCCGCGAACTGCTGGATGGCCACGATCTGGTCAAGCTGGAGGTGTTGGGTGATGAAAAGACCCTGTTTCCCGATGTTCTGCAGACTCTCAAGGCTGCCGAGACCCTGATCAAGGATGGCTTCAAAGTCATGGTCTACACCTCTGACGACCTGATCATTGCCAAAGAACTGGAAGCCATGGGTTGTGTGGCGGTAATGCCGCTGGCGGCGCCCATCGGCTCCGGGCTGGGGATCCGCAATCCCTACAATATCCGCTTCATCATCGAAGAGCTGAAAGTACCCGTTCTGGTGGATGCCGGGGTGGGCACGGCCTCTGATGCGGCGGTGGCGATGGAACTGGGTTGTGCCGGTGTTTTGATGAATACCGCAATTGCGGCGGCAAAAAACCCGATCTTGATGGCATCTGCGATGAAAAAGGCGATTGAGGCCGGTCGTGAGGCCTGGCTGGCCGGACGTATGCCACGCAAGCGGTACGCCAGCGCCTCTTCACCCCTGGATGGAACCTTTTTTTAATCAAGGTTTTTCACTTTTAACCGATGTAGGTCCTGAGCATGGCCGAGCAGCCCCCTCTCAGACGTATCCGCAGCTTTGTCCGCCGGGAAGGCCGCTTGACCACAGGTCAGGAGCGGGCGCTGGAGCGACTCTTTCCCGTCTATGGGCTGGAGCAGACCGGACAACCGCTGGATTTTCAGGCGCTGTTTGGGCGGGACGCCCCGGTGGTCGTGGAAATCGGTTTTGGTAACGGGGTCTCATTGGCGGCCATGGCCGCTGCGCAGCCGGAGCGGAATTTTCTCGGTATTGAGGTACATCGGCCTGGGGTGGGTGGTCTGCTGCAATTGGTAGAACAACAGGACCTGCAGAATGTCCGGGTTATCTGTGCCGATGCTGTGGAGGTCTTACAGACAATGATCCCGGATCAGTCACTGGATATGGTCTGTTTATACTTTCCGGATCCGTGGCCCAAAAAGCGTCACCATAAAAGACGTATTTTACAGCCGGGTTTTGTGCAGTTATTAAGGTCTAAACTAAGAATGGCCGCTATCTTTCATTGTGCGACTGATTGGCAAAACTACGCCGAGCAGATGCTGGATGTCATGACAGATGCAGAGGGTTTTACCAATACCGTAACAGACGGGGAGTATGCATCGAGACCGGATTGGCGACCGCTGACCAAATTTGAGCAGCGCGGGCAACGACTGGGGCATGGTGTGTGGGACCTGTTATTCAGAAAAACAGGCTGAAGACGACGCAAAAAACAGAAAACTATGAAGCAAAATTTAAAAGATTTATTACTACCCATTGTTAACTGGTACACCGGTTCCACCGCAGTGGAAGTCAGTTCGTTGAGCAAGTTTTCCCAGCAGGAAGCGCAACTCGAAGAACTCAAGCTGTTTCTGGATATCATGTTTGATGCGGAGGATCTCGATCAGCATTTCAAACCCAAGGAAATCCAGGCTATCCGCCATTTTTATCGTCACGTGGATGAACTTGATCTGTGGCATGTCATGACCAATCCCAAATCGGTCAAGAGCATCGCCACAAGTGAGAACATTGATCTGAAAAAACTGAAAGCAATGGCCAAGGAACTGCTGGATCTGCTCAAGGGCAAGATCGTCTAGCCGCACTGTCGCTTACAGTTTTTCCGCTATCTGATATGTCTGCCGGTCGGCATTGATAATATCCTGTTTGGCTTCATCCATCGCGCCGGGCACGGTGGAGGCTTTCAGCAGGGTGCTTTGTGCGTTATTCAGTGCATCTCTGGCACGGTCCTGAATACTTTGGTCCAGCTCCAGATTTTTGGCCTTGGCCACGGCCTCTGACGCCTTCATAACATTGTAGGCCGCCTGGGCCAACAGGCCCTTGGCGCCTGCCTGTGCGGCACCTGCCAGCAGGTTGATAACCGCAAAAATATCTTCGTGTGAGTGTGTCTCGCTCATAGCGCTCTCCCGGTGTCAAACGTGTGCAGCACGACGAGCATGGCAATCTATCAGCGAGACAAAACCATGCAGTCCGGCGCCAATAAAAAATACCCGAAGCGATCAATTAGCCGCAATTACTATTAAAAAGATGGGTGATTATTTAATTATCATACATATTTCACTTTATTACATAACGGACAAAATAAAAAAAAGTGAAGCCGGGCAGGGTCAGGCCTTGAAATATTAGAAATTGCTAATATACTTGGCACTGATTCGATTTTTTGGAGAGACACTATGTTTTCAAATATCAAGGAGTTAGAGGCTTCCCAGTTGGCGGAAATGCTGAATAACAAAGCCGATGTTCAGGTTGTGGATATTCGCCAGCCAGCTGAAGTGGCCGCCGGCACCGTACCCGGAGCCGAGATGATGCCGATGCACACTATCCCCTTGCGTATACAGGAAATCAAACAGGACAAGCCGGTGGTGCTGGTGTGCCGAAGCGGCGCCCGTTCTGCACAAGCTTGCATGTTCCTTGCCCAACAGGGCTTTGAAAATGTCTTTAACCTGCGCGGTGGAATGATGGGTTGGGCCGGCAGTGGTTTGCAAATCGGCTTGCCACAAGCGGTTTGAACCAAACCCCAGGTAATATGAAGCCCGGCTCAGGCCGGGTTTTTTTATGCGGGACAAAAAAGTATGCAACCCGGCAGCAGTGGATCGACAGGCAGCTGCCGCGAATGGGCTCAGCCCTGACTGACGTGTTGTGGAAAGATGTCCTGTTCAATGCGCCGCAAGGTGACCAAAAGCCGGCTGAGATTGATCGGTTTGGTCAGGTAGTCGTAAAAGTCCACCTTGCGGGCTGTTTTCAGATCCTCTTCGGTGGCATTGGCGGAGATGGCCAGTACCGGGATGTGTCTGGTTGTCGGTGAGGATTTCAACTCTGACAAGACCTCGTAGCCGGACATATCCGGTAATGTGATATCCAGCAGCACCAGATCAGGCAAGGTCCGATTGATCAAGGCTAAACCGTCCATTCCGTTGCCTGCAATCTGCAGACTGTGTCTGGTTCGGCCGGAGATAATGGATTGGATCAGTTTTTGGTTTTGTTTGTTGTCTTCGATATAAACAATTGACAGACTTTTACCGGACAGGGATTGTCCCGGGATTGTACTGCCGGATTGCAGGGATACATCGGCGGCAAGCAGGGATGAGACATTTCCGGCCAATGGTATGGTGATCCAGAATGTTGATCCGATCCCCGGAATACTGAGGACACCGATATTGCCCTGCATCAGTTCCACCAGTTGTTTGGATAAGGCAAGACCCAGCCCCGTACCTTCGACGTCAGTTCTCTCGGCACCAACCCGCTCGAAAGGGGTGAACAGGTTATTTACTTGTGTCTGATCCAGACCATTGCCGGTGTCTGCGATTTCGATGCGCAGGTTTTGTTCATTCAGGATAAACGCAGTGAGAGCAACCTTGCCATCGGGCCGGTTGTATTTAACTGCATTACTCAGCAGATTGAGTAAAACCTGGGTGAGGCGCGTTTTGTCCGTCTGTACCAGGATATTCTCATCGGGAATAGACAGGCTGAATTTGATATTCTGAGCTTGCATCATGGGCGTGAGCAGGGTCTGGCAATCACTGGCAATACTGCTTAATTGGACGGGTTCCAGCAATAGATCAATCTTGCCGGCTTCAATACGGGAAATATCCAGGATGTCGTTAATCAGTGACAAGAGGTGATCGCCGGCGCTAAGGATTTCCTGGGCCAGGGTGGAATCACTTTGGTCATCAGCGATAAGCAGTTGCGAAAATCCCATGATGGCATTCAGCGGTGTGCGCAATTCGTGACTCATGTTGGAGAGAAATTTGTTTTTCTCAATGTTGGCGGCTGCCACATCTTCCATGGCCTGTTGCAGCAGGCGTTCATTTTCCTTGCGACTGGTGATTTCCCGAATGATGATCAGTGCGTCGTTTTCACTTTTTTTCGAAAAGCGAGCCTCATAATATAGGGTCTTGTTATCGAAGGAATGGTTTTCATATTCATAGATATAAACTCTGCCGGTCTGGATTGTGTCGGCCAGATATTCCGGCACCAGTGCGGCGAAATCAGCGGGGAAAAAATCACTTAAATATACCGTTGCCTTGTGGTCGTCGGTTTGTGCACCATTATGCGTCAGAAACTTTTTAAGTTCACCATTGCGTGAGATTTGCAAAATCGTATCGGGCAGGGCATTGATGATAGCGCGTGTTTCTTCCCTGCTGTTTTCCAGATTGTGTTCCGTTTCAACACGGTTACTGACATCCAGCAAATAGCCGGTATAACCAATCACATTGCCCAGCGCGTTACGCAGGATACTGACATAGGCGTCCACCCAGATAATGCGCGAATCCCTGTGCCGCAGCGGGAAGACATCCAACTGGATACTTTCAAGGACATGTTCCCTGGCCCGTTTGATTTTGTGATCTATCTGCGTGAGTGTCTCTTCGGCAAGCAAGTCAAAGAAACTGATTGACTCGGCGGTAAATTCCGCGGCAGGGAACCCGGTCAGGACCTGGATGTTGTCTGATGCGTATTCAATGGGCCAACCGGCTGTATTCTTCCATTTGATAATGGTGAACGGCCCGGATTCTATAATTTTCCTGTGATCAATCATAAATTCATAGACAAAAAATAAGGCAAAGCCGGGAGCATGGATTAATACAATAGTTTATGACCAATCACCCGCCTCTGCAGCCAAGTCACAGGTTAAAGTTATACATTTTGTGAATTAATGTGCCGCTCAAGTGGAACATCCTGCAAGTCTGAATATAGTTAGATGATGAGCATTTTACAGGATAGCCTTTTTATCGGACGCCAACAGCAATTGGGGATGCTGGATGAGGTCTTTGACAAGAATAACCTGACAATCCCACAGTTTATTTTGGTCGGTGGAGTGGCAGGTGTTGGCAAGACCGGTCTGGTGGAACACTTTCTGTCAAACAGACTGTCAAATGCCGACAAATTGTTATACGGCAAGTATGTGGAGGAGCAGTCCACTATTCCGTATCTGGGGATAGTGCGTGCCTTGCAAAGTTATATTGAATCACTGGCAAATCTGCCGACGGAACAAAAACAGGCATTTGTCGATCATGTTACCGGCATGTTGAGCAATAACCTTGGTGTCTTGCAACAACAATTCAGCAGTCTTGTTGAAATAACCGGGATTTCAGAGTCAGTGCATGATCTGCAGGCGAATGAATCACGCAATCGTTATTTATTGGTGATGAATAAATTCATGCAGGTTATCTGTGAAAACTATCGCAAGACGGTGCTGTTTCTCGATGACCTGCACTGGGCCGATAGTGAGACAATGTTATTGCTGGAGTCGCTGCTGGAGAATGAGGCGCTTCACTCACTGATTATCATCGGTACTTATCGTATCGAAGATGTCGGCGTCAGTCACTCTCTGTCAAAAACACTCCGTGCTCTGAAAAAGGCCGGTGGAAATATCCATCGTATTGATCTGCAGGAAATGGATCTGCGGGAAACCCGGCAGATTGTTCACGCATACACCGGGTTGCAGAACAGTGAATGTAATGGATTTACCGAGTATTTGCAGGAAAAAACCAGCGGTAATCCACTGTATATACGTGAGTTGCTTGATAGTATCATGGATGAAAACCGAAATATGCCCAGGGGTGAAACCTGCCATATAGACCTGAGCAGTGTACGGGAAGCAGATGCATCCAATAATGTTGTTGATCTGTTGATTTTGCGACTGAATAAAATGTCTCCGGAGGCACAAATTGTGCTGAAGGTTGCCGCCTGTGTCGGCTCGATTTTTGATTCGCGCTTGTTGGCGCAAGTATGCAGAAAGAGTATTGAATATATCGAAAAGGCATTACTGCACAGTATCGATTATGGTTTTATTCGTTATGCTGATACAGGCAATGGTTTTCAGGTTTACTATTTCACCCATGACCGGGTGAGGGAATCCGCCTACGAACAACTGGATGATAAAACACAGATCCACCTGAAAATCGGGCGTTTTCTCTCTGAAAAGTTTGACAGTGTCTCGATCGGCGATGTGGTGTTCCATTACAACCTCGGTCTGGAACACCTGATCGATCCGGAAGAGAAATACAAACTGTGTGAATTGAATTTACAGGCGGCAACAGTCGCCAGGAACAGCGGCGCCTATTCCTCCGCTGTCAGCAATCTGCATGCAGCGCGCAAGCTGCTGCCGGTTGACGGTTGGACCAGATATCATGAAATGACTTATCAGGTTTATCGCAATCTGACGGAATGCCACTATTTAAACGGTGACTTTGATGAAGCCGAGCAGTTGTGTCACATCTGCCTGGAACGAGTGACAACAAAGCGGGAATTGGCCGAGATCTATAAACTGAAGGTCGTGCAATTAACCAATCTGGGTAAATGGGCGGATGCCGTTGCCTTTGGCGCGGAGGGTTTGCGTGTATTCGATATTGACTTTGAAGACAGCAGTCAGGTTGAGGCGATCAGACAGAGTATCAGCGATGTTTCGCAATCAGATCTGCAGCAACTGAACGATTGTCTTGATCTGGATGTTATTGCGCTGGAACAGCTCATGTCGACGCTGGTTTCACCTGTTTATGTTTTGCGACCGGACTTGCTTGAGCCGCTGATTTCAAAAATGGTGCTGTTGTCTATTGAGTATGGCAGGTCGGTGGAATCTGTTTATGCTTTCCTGATGTTTGGTTTCTTTCTTTCCGCCCGGGGAGAGTATCGCAAGGGTAATGAGTTTGCTGAATATTCACTGAGTATTCTGCAAAAAGATCAGTATTTTGCCATACGCAGCAAGGTGAAACTGACCTTTGTAACCAATATCAGCCCTTGGGTAAATAAACTTAGCGACGGGTTTGATATGCTGGAACAGAGCGCAGGTGAGGGAGTTGAAGCCGGTGATATTATCACTGCCGGATATTGTCTGGTATCAAAGGGCATGCAATTATTTTCCGCTGGTCAGAATCTTGTGGAAATCAAGACTTATATTGATGCAAAGCTGCCGTTTTTACAAAAAACCAGTAACCCGGTTATTTCATTAGTGACAATTATCCGGCAGATGATCCTCAATCTGATCGGTCGAACAGATAGTATCAATTCGATATCCACCGCCGATTATTCGGCAGCAGACGCACTGAATGCAATGCAAGAGGCCGGCTTCCAGCATGGTATACACTGGTATGGCGTCAATAGAATGTTATTGGCGATTATCAATGATGATATGCAGGGCGTGGACGAGTATATCGGGGCCGCCAAAAGCGCGGCAACGGGTGCTGTGGGACAGTTTTCGCTGGCTGAACTGAATTTTTATGACTCGTTGCTCATGACCCGGCGCTATCAGACGGCAAGCCCGGCACAACAGACCGAATATGCGTCTGCATTATCAGCGAATCAGGCGCAAATGGAAATTTGGGCGGCGCATTGTCCTGAAAATTTCCGACACAAGTATCTGCTGGTCGAAGCCGAACGTGCTGCTGTCACAGGTGCGGAACAACAGGCACTCAACCTGTATCGGGAGGCAAGAGTGACGGCAGAGCGACATGGCTTTGTTCAGGATGCCGCAATCACCTGTGAACGTTGCGCCGGCTTTTGCAAGGTGAGTCAGGGTATGCAGGGAGAAGTGACTGACTGGTTGCAAGCGGCGGGACGCTATTATCAAACCTGGGGGGCAAGCAGAAAAGCACCGCTGTTGAACGGACAATAATCCCCGGTTTCATCTGGATCTGGACCGTGTTTAATACGCGCTTCACCGCGTGTCGGCCGCATTTACATAAATTCCCAATGGCTTAAATTATATCCAAAAAAATCATTATGTTGTGGTTTGGCACAGAATTTGTATTGTTGTGTGTAGACAATACTTTATTCCCCCCCTATTGGAGATGTTGAAATGAAAAAACTGGTGTTAGCTGTATTGGCGCTGGTATTAATGGCCGGCAACGCCAATGCATCCGTCGTTTCCTTCGACCTGAATTATGAATTCAGTGGTGCCACTGCACCCGCCGGTACAGGTCCCTGGTTGACGGCAACGTTTGATGACGGCGGTACCGCGGGCTCTGTCATGTTGACCCTGGAATCCCATCTGAATGATCCCGGCGGTTTCTTCGGTGGCGTATATTTCAATCTCGATCCCACCATGAATGCCGCGCTGATTGGTATCGGCAGCGGAACAGATACCGGCTGGAGCAGCTTTATTCGTGGTAATGATTGCTGTCAGGCGGATGGCAGTGGTCGTTATGATCTGAATATCAACTTCGGCGCCAATTTCTTCGGTGGTTCTGATGTATTTCATTTTGAACTGACAGGCGCGAACCTGACTGCTGATATGTTCAACTACCTGAACACCCCGGTTGGTGGTAATGGCACTTACCATGTCGCTGCCCATGTACAGGGCTTGGGTCCAAACGCTGCATACAGCGGCTGGATCGGTGACACCACTGCACCTGTGCCGGAACCCGCCGGTATCCTGTTGCTGGCCATGGGTCTGTTGGGTCTGGGTGTTGCGAAACGTAAAGCGGCATAAGCCCGGTCTGACAAGAAAACGAGAAAGCGGCCTGCAGGCCGCTTTTTTATTGCCGGCAATTCTCCGGCAGGCTTTGCGGGAACTGATGCCGACCCATCACGGTGGTGAGCAGATTGTTAAATCTTTCGTCATCACCGCTGGTCCAGTAGTCGATCCCGCCATTGTCGACTCGCGTATTCAGTAAACCGGCTTCCTGCAATCGGCGCCGGAGTTGGTTGGCCACGGCCGGGCCGGTGTCGATGAGGGTGACACCCGGACCGGCAAATTCAGCGATCAGATCTTTGATCAACGGGTAGTGAGTGCAACCCAATACAATGGTATCCGCCCCGGCATCAATGAGCGGTGTGACATATTGCTGTACCAGCTGCCGTAGATGTGGTGTGGAAAATCCCCCGCTCTCAATTTCATCCACCAGTCCCGGGCAGGGCTGACTGAGTACTTTCACATCGGCGCCGTAGCGTTGTACCAATTGTGTAAACTGATTGCTGAGTACGGTATTTTGCGTCGCCAGCACACCCACAACACCATTACGCGTCGCGGCAATCGCCGGTTTGACACCGGGCTCCATGCCGATAACCGGCAGGCTGGTGAGTTGTCTAATCTCCGTAATGGCCGCTGCGGTGGCGGTATTACACGCAACGACCAGCGCCTTAGCTCCCCGTTCCAGCAAAAAATGTGTCAAGAGATCGCAGCGTTGCCTGATATACGAGACCGGTTTGTTGCCATAAGGGGCAAAACCGGAGTCAGCGATATAGATCAGGTTTTCATTCGGTAACAAAGAAATTATTTCCTTTGTTACCGAGAGCCCGCCGATACCGGAGTCAAACACACCTATTGGAGCAAAATTATTCATACTGTAATTTTTATCAGCAGTGATAAGTCGTTTTTTGCTGTTGGGAAAATTTCAGAGAATTGTATACAAAATTTAACGATCTTGTCCTCTGACATTTTGCGCAAATATTAACTAATGTTAATAAATTACCGGTATGAATAACCAGATGGATATCCATGGAATTATACTACGCAAAAGAAAACAACTTTCTTTTCAGCGACAGAACACACTGGATGCTGATGCTGGAACATATCCCGGCTGCCATTGCCGTGTTCGACAATGATATGAAATATATCGCTGTGACACAGCGGTGGATAAAGGATTACCAGTTGGAAGGTGAACAAATTCTGGGACGTAGTCACTATGATCTGTTTCCGGATGTGCCGCAACGCTGGAAAGACATCCATCAATACTGTCTGCAGGGCAATGTACAAACCTGTGAAGAAGATCCCTTCGTTCGTGATGATGGCAGCACGGTCTGGATCAAATGGGAGATCCACCCCTGGTTAAAATCGCAGCAGCGTATTGGCGGCATAGTGATGTTCACGGAAGTAATCACACACAGAAAGGCTTTGCAACAACTCAATATTGACCTGGAACAGCGCGTCAATGAACGCACTATTGAGTTATCTGTGGCCAGGGACAAGGCCGAGGCAGCCAGCCGGGCCAAGTCTGAATTTCTCTCTCTCATGAGCCACGAGCTGCGCACGCCGTTGAACGCCATTCTTGGCTTTGGCCAGGTGCTGGAATCCGATCCGGCCAACCCGTTAAATGGAGCACAAAAGGAGAGTGTCGAGGAAATCATTCGTTCCGGACAGCATCTGTTTTCCCTCATTGAAGAAATACTGGATCTGTCCGCCATTGAGTCGGGCGACCTGACGGTGGAAAACGGTGTAGTCGATCTCCTTGAACTGGTGAAAGAGAGTGTTGCCGTGGTCAGTGAACGGGCCAGAGAAAGCGCCATTCAGATATTTGATCATGTTCGGCAACATGCACCAATCAACGTCAGTGCAGATGCCTTGCGCTTGCGACAGGTGCTGGTCAATCTGCTGATCAATGCCATTAAGTACAATAAACCGGCAGGCATTGTTGATATTCGTTGTGAATTGATTCACGACAACAAATTACGCCTGAAAGTCAATGATACCGGACTGGGCATACAGGCGGCGGATCTGGACGATATCTTTCTGCCGTTTGAAAAAGTGGTGTTTAAAAACAGCGTTATTGATGGCAGCGGTATCGGCTTGCCCTTGTGTAAAAGGCTGACCGAGGCCATGGGCGGCTGCATGGGTGTGAAAAGCGCACCGGGCAAGGGGAGTACCTTTTGGCTGGAACTGGATTTGGTGCAGTCCGATTAATGGAATAATATCTCAGCGCTTGTGCGGCGGTATATCACGCAGCGCTGCAGCGAAGTTGTCATGCAAGTCACGGTCTACCGGGCGAAACTTCACTGTCTTGGTCGCCGGATAAACACCTAAATAGTTATCACCCTTTCGATTGACCGCCGGCCGAATCGGTCGCGGCGCAAACCCGCCACCGCAGTTGGGGCAGACGTTATACAGGACTTCAGTAGCACAATGCATACAGAAGGTACATTCGAATGAGCAGATCATTGCATCGACGGAATCGGGCGGTAATGGTGTCTTGCAGTTCTCGCACACAGGTCTGAGTTCCAGCATGGTGTACAGATACCTCCTTGGTTGTTCACGGGAGGATTATCCTGCCCCTGTGCGGTCCTTCCGTCAACCGGTTGCTTTCATCATATTGGGCAGCCAGGTCACAATCTCCGGCCACATCGCCAGCAGTCCCAGCGTAAGTAACTGGATCATGATAAACGGTATCACGCCCTTGTATAGCTGGGTGGTGGTGAGTTCCGGCGGCGCCACACCACGCAAATAAAACAGTGCAAAGCCAAACGGCGGGGTCAGGAAAGAGGTTTGCAGGTTGATGGCGATCATGATGCCGAGCCAGACCGGGTCCAGTCCCATGCTCAACAGGATAGGGGCAACAATGGGCACCACCACAAAGGTGATCTCGATGAAGTCGAGGATAAAGCCCAGCAGGAACATCAGCAGCATGACGATAAACATGGCGCCGACCACTCCACCCGGCAGATCATTCAAGAGTGCCGTGACCATTTCGTCGCCGCCGAAACCACGAAACACCAGCGAGAAGATGGATGCGCCGATAAAGATCAAAAACACCATGCTGGTGATACGCATGGTGCTGAGCATCACCTCTTGCAGGATCGCAATACTGAATTGACGTTGATACATGGCCAGCAGGATGGAACCGACAGCACCCACTGATGAAGCCTCGGTCGGTGTGGCGACTCCGCCGATAATGGAACCCAGCACGGCGACGATCAGCAGGATGGGAGGCAGCAGGGCCTGTCCAATCTGTTGCAATAATTCACCACGACCCATTGCCCTGTCCTCCGGCGGGATAGCCGGTGCAATGGCCGGCTTGAGGAAGGCGATAACAATCAAATAGAGCAGGTAAAGGGCGACCAGCAACAGACCCGGCAACAGGGCGCCGATGAAGAGATCACCCACGGAGACGGTTTCCGGCGCATAGATACCCTGATTGAGCTGTGACTGCTGATAGGCGGAGGAGAGCACATCACCCAGCAGGATCAAAATAATAGAGGGCGGGATGATCTGCCCCAGGGTCCCGGACGCACAGATGGCACCGCCGGCCAGGGCCGGACTGTAACCGCGCTTCAGCATGGTGGGCAGGGAGAGCAGACCCATAGTCACCACGGTTGCGCCCACAATGCCGGTACTGGCCGCCAGTAACATCCCCACCAGGATCACCGAGATGCCCAGCCCGCCGCGCACGGGACCGAACAGGATGGCCATGGTATCCAGCAGCTTGTCGGCGACTTTGGACTTTTCCAGCATCACCCCCATAAACACAAACAAGGGCACGGCGATCAGTGTGGCATTGGTCATGATGCCGTAGATGCGATTGGGCAGGGCGGAGAGCAGGACGCTGTCAAATGTGCCGGTCAGGTTACCCAGCAAGGCAAAGATCAGGGCGGTGCCGCCCAGGGAAAAGGCCACCGGGTAGCCGGCCAACAGCACCAGACAGACAAAGCCAAACATGATCAACGCCATATATTCAGCCACGGCGGCTCTCCTGCAGTTGCAGCAGGGCGCGTAACAGCTGGGCCAGTCCCTGTAACAGGAGCAACACCGCCATCAGCAAAATGGCGGTCTTGAGAACAAAGACCAGCGGCAGGCCGTCGGCCTCCGGTGAGCCTTCCAGTAATTTCCAGGAAGAGAAGACATACTCCCAACTGCTCCAGAGGATAAACAGACAAACCGGAAACAACAGCAACAGACAGCCCAGGAAATCGACCAGAGCCTGACGGCGGGGTGACATTTTGCGATAAAAGATATCAACCCGCACATGGCCCTCGTGTTTCAGGGTGTAGGCCGCCCCCAGCATAAAGACAAAGGCATGCAGATAGGTGATCAACTCCTGCATGCCGATCCAGCCCGTGTTAAATGCGTAGCGCAACACCACCACGATGAAGGTCAGCACGACCATGGCCAGGGTCAACCAGGCGACTAATTGGCCGGTTTTTTCGCTGATCGCTTCCAATTGCGCGGCAAGTTGTCTCATGTCGTGTCAGGAATATTAGCGCTTAGTTATACACAGGGTGAAAATCAATGAGTTAGCGGAAATTTATAGCACCAACTCACAATTTGGAACGCGGGCATCATACAATATTTTGATTTTTAAGAAAAATTTTTCGGATGCTTGATGCCGCTATAATCAACAGGGCTATATACCCTCAATATTTTTAATAAGCCGGTATTTTTGTCCACAAAGTTATCCACAGGCCGGCTATGCAGAAAATGGGCGGGAAAAATGGTGTGGTCGTTCGGCGGACAGTTCCGGCGCGCTTACCACTTATAGAGGATCCATTGCTGGATCGGTGGGTTGGAGAGGTCACCGTGGCGGGTATCCAGCAGGCCGTCGCCATCGGTGTCGACCATATAATAGGCCGGTCCCTTGGTCGGGATGATCTTCGCATAGCGCAGCCGGCCATTGACCCGATACTCCTCCACCGTCATCTCCTTGCGCTTGATGATGGTGACTTCCGGTTCCGGTAAGTGTTTTTCCTGGCCGGCTTCATCCGTCAACTCGGGGGGCGGCTGGACCTCATCGGCCTTGTTGTCCTTTTCGGCAGCAGACAACGGGTTGCAGATAAGCAGCAGGGTGAGGGGAATAATTTTTATCAGTGTTCGCATATTACAGATTCAACAGGATCTCTTCTTCTTCAGCGGATGGCTCAAAGCCATGATGTTCATAGTGACTAAATATAGCTTCGACGATTTCCTGGGGATTGTCCAGGATCTGGATCAAATCCAGGTCTTCGGGGTTGATGGTTTTTTCCGCCACCATGGTCGTGGCGAACCAGTCGATCAGCCCCTCCCAGAAGGGACGATGCACAAGAATGATGGGGATGCGCCGGGTCTTGCGGGTCTGCACCAGGGTCAGGATCTCCGCCAACTCATCCAGCGTGCCAAAACCGCCGGGCATCACCACATAGGCGGCGGCATATTTCACAAACATCACCTTGCGCGAGAAAAAATGGCGAAAGGTGAGGGAGATATCCTGATAGGGATTACCGGCCTGCTCATGGGGAAGCTGAATATTCAGGCCGATGCTGGGTGATTTGCCCTCAAAGGCCCCTTTGTTGGCCGCCTCCATGATGCCGGGACCGCCGCCGCTCACCACGGAAAAACCGGCATCAGACAGGGCGCGGGCGATCTCCACCGTGAGTTGATAATACTGGTGATCCGGTTTGGTTCGCGCCGAGCCGAAGATGCTCACGGAGGGCTTGATGCGCGCCAGACGCTCAAAACCTTCAACGAATTCCGCCATGATCTGGAAAATTTTCCAGGATTCACGGGTCAGACTGGTGTCATTCACGGGGTTCATGCCCGGGTGCAGGGATTTGGTTCTGTCAGTCATTGAGGTATGTCATATGCGCAATAAAGGATGTGCCCATTATAGAGAGAAAACCGTTCCGTAACAGAAGAAAAGCGAAATGGTCGTACCGCTGCACAGGGGGAGGTGTTAAAATTTTTTACCCAAAATGACCATAAAATAAGCAAGCCTGCCCATGCCGAAAAAACCTCAAGCCCCGCTGGTTCTGGTGGACGGATCGTCCTACCTGTTCCGCGCTTACCACGCGATGCCATCGCTGACCAATTCCAAAGGTCAACACACCGGCGCCATCTATGGTGTGGTGAATATGATGAAACGTCTGCTCAAGGACTATGGCTCGGAACATATCGCCGTGGTGTTTGACGCCAAGGGCAAAACCTTCCGCAATGACATGTACAAGGAGTACAAGGCCAATCGTCCGCCCATGCCGGATGATCTGCGCGAACAGATCAAACCCATCCACGAGATCATCGACGCCATGGGCCTGCCCTTGCTGGTGGTGGAAGGGGTGGAGGCCGATGACGTGATCGGCACCCTGGCGCAACAGGCCACCGAGATGGGCATGGATGCGGTGATCTCCACCGGCGACAAGGACATGGCGCAACTGGTCAACCGGCATGTCACACTGGTCAACACCATGACCGATACCACCATGGATATCGACGGTGTGAAAGAAAAATTCGGTGTCACACCGGCACAGATCATCGACTATCTGGCCCTTATCGGTGACACGGTGGATAACGTGCCCGGTGTACCCAAGGTCGGACCCAAGACAGCGGTGAAGTGGCTGGATGAATTCGGTTCACTGGATACCATCATGCAAAACGCTGAAGGCATCAAGGGCAAGGTGGGTGAGAACCTGCGCGACAGTCTCGACTTTCTGCCACTGTCACGCGAGCTGGTCACCATCAAGTGTGATGTGGCGCTGGATGTAACACCTGATGCCATCAAGACAAAGCCGATGGATAACGACAAACTCATCCGGCTGTTTCAGGAGTTTGAATTCAAAACCTGGCTGAAAGAATTGCTCGGCGAAGGCGGCACACAGGCACCACAGCAAGAGACAGCGAAGTCATCCGCTGCGTCGAAACCGGACGCAACACCGAAGGCACAAGGCAAGGGTGACTACACCACCATCTTCAGCAAAGCCGATCTTAATAGCTGGCTGGGCAAACTGAAAAAGGCAAAACTGTTTGCCTTTGATCTGGAAACCACCAGTCTGGATTACATGCAGGCGGAGATCGTCGGTCTCTCTTTCGCCATCGACGAAGGTGAAGCCGCCTATGTCCCGCTGGCCCATGACGCCATGGGCGATCCCGCTGTCAATCAACAACTGGATCGTAACGAGGTACTGGCCCTGCTCAAACCCTTACTCGAAGATCCCAGCCAGGCCAAACTGGGTCAGAACCTGAAATACGACAAAAACGTGCTGGCCAACTACGACATCAACATGCAGGGCATCAAATTTGATTCCATGCTGGAGTCGTATGTGTTGAACAGCACCGCTACGCGCCACAACATGGATACCCTGGCGCTGAAGTATCTGGGTTATAACACCATCCACTTTGAAGACATCGCCGGTAAAGGAGTGAAACAACTCACCTTTAACCAGATCGACATCGACAAGGCCGCCGAGTATGCGGCAGAAGATGCCGACATTACCCTGCGCCTGCACAACACCCTGTGGCCCATGTTGCAGGCGATCCCCAGTCTGGCAAAGGTCTTCAACGAGATCGAAATGCCCTTGCTGCCCATCCTGGCGCAAATGGAATACACCGGCGTGTTGATCGACACCAAACTGCTGGCCGAGCAAAGCAAACAACTGGCCAAACGATTGCAGGAACTGGAAAGAGAGGCATACAACGTCGCCGGTGAAGAGTTTAATCTGGGATCACCGAAACAGATCCAGACCATCTTCTTCGACAAACTCAAGCTGCCGGTGATCGCCAAGACACCCAAGGGACAACCCTCCACCGCAGAAAATGTGCTGGAAGAACTGGCAGCACAACACGAACTGCCCCGGCTGATCCTCGAACATCGCGGCCTGAGCAAGCTCAAGTCCACCTATACGGACAAACTGCCTGATCAGATCAATAAACGTACCGGTCGCGTACACACCTCCTATCATCAGGCGGTGGCGGCCACCGGACGCTTGTCTTCTTCTGATCCCAACCTGCAAAACATCCCCATTCGCACCGAAGAGGGACGGCGCATCCGCAAGGCCTTCATCGCTGCACCGGGTACTAAACTCATCGCCGCCGATTACTCGCAGATCGAATTACGCATCATGGCCCACCTGTCGAATGACCCGGGTCTGCTCAAGGCCTTCAACGCCGGTGAAGATGTGCATCGCGCCACCGCTGCAGAAGTCTTCGGCCTCGCACCGGATCAGGTTACCTCTGATCAGCGTCGCTCCGCCAAGGCCATCAACTTCGGATTGATCTATGGCATGTCTGCCTTTGGGCTGGCCAAACAACTGGATGTGGGGCGCAACGAAGCGCAGGAATATATCGACCTCTATTTCAAACGTTACCCCGGCGTAAAGGATTACATGGAACAGACCCGCCTGCTGGCCAAGGAACAGGGCTATGTGGAAACCGTCTTCGGTCGGCGCCTGTATATCCCGGAGATCAACGCGAGCAATGCACAGCGTCGTCAATATGCCGAACGCACCGCCATCAACGCCCCCATGCAAGGCACGGCGGCGGATATTATCAAGCGCGCCATGATCAATCTGGCCAGGGTCATCCCGGACCAGAGCTACTCGATTAAAATGATCATGCAGGTGCATGACGAACTGGTCTTCGAAGTGGCAGAAGAAAAACTCACTGCTGCTGAACAGCTGATCAGAGAGAACATGGTTACCGCCGCCGAACTCAAGGTCCCGCTGGTGGTGGATGTGGGTACCGGTGATAACTGGGATGAAGCGCATTAACCTCAATCAGTGATTTGAGGTGTCAGCCAGGGAGATGAAGGTATGAATCAGAAGTTGATACAGCGGGACGCAATCCATGTCGGGATGATGGTGACGATAGGCATGACTGCATGGGCAGTCATCTTTTTCTTACTGTCCGAAACAAGTCTGGGCGGTTTAGCGGCTGACCGTTACGCAATGGAACATCACTCTGAGCAGGGGTGGCGGTATTACAGAGCAAGGAAATACGAATCGGCCATCAGCGCTTTTGAAAGGGCCATTGAACTTGAGCCTGATGACGCAGATAGTCACATGGGGATTGGTTATTCTCTCGCCGCACTTAAAGAGGACCGAGCCGCAATTGCCAAATACAGCAAGGCGCTGGAGTTGGGTGGGGATGAGCGAACACTCTATGTATCCAGGGCGCATTCTTATAACTCACTCAAACAACACGAATTGGCATTGGCGGATTTAGACAGGGCACTGGGACTGGAAAAGTTTGACCCGCAACTGCACATCCTCCATGGTTATACCAATACTCTAATGAAAAATTATCCTCATGCTATCAGTGATTATAAATATGCTATTGTGCTCGATCCGGATAATGGCGAGGCGCAAAATGATCTGGCGTGGATTTATGCCACCGCAACGGACAAGCGTTATCACAATGGCAGGCTTGCTGTGCAACATGCCAAACGGGCCTGTGAAATAAGCCGGTACAAGGATATCAGCCATATAGATACACTGGCGGCATCCTATGCCCGCAATGGTGAATTTGACAAGGCTATCAAATGGGAGCAAAAGGCGATCGACATGCTTGTATCAAATAAGGATATGCAGACAAGTCTGGCCAAGCGTCTTGAGCTTTACAGGAAGAATAAGGCGTATGTTGAGTGATCAGACTTTGGAATATAATAATTGAACTCTATAAAACAATAGTCAGTTAGCAGTGGAGAAGAATGTTGTTCTTTAACAATAAAAATCAACCATTATTGGTCTGTCTGCAAGGGGTGATTTACAGCATGTTATTGACTGCTCTTGTACCGGCAATGGCAGGAGTTTCAGAAAAATCCGGCAGTGGTAGAAATGCGGTACCTGCTGAAAAAGAAACGGCTCAGGGTTATTTTGATCGCGGCCTGCAGTATTACTATGAAGGGAAATATGAGCCGGCTGTCAATGAACTGGAACAGGCCCTTCGCATAGAGCCGAACCATATAGAAGCGAATTATATGCTGGGGTATTTGCTACATAAACAGAAGAAATATGCGGCAGCGCTGGAACGATTCAATAAAATTATACAGCTTAAGCCAAACAGGAAAGATATTTATGTAAGTCGTGCAATTACCTATTCAGCCATGAGACGGTTTGATGAGTCATTGCAGGATTTTGCCCTGGAGCTGTCAAAAAATCCAAAGAACCATAGAATCTATTTAAATCGTGGTAATGTATACACCATGAAAAGACAGTTTGATCTGGCCATGGAGGATTATAACAAGGCACTAAAACTGAAACCTGACTATGCCAAAGCATTCAGGGCGCGTGGGAAAATTTATCATCATCAAAAAAAATATGAACAGGCTCTTCTCGAATTGAACGCCGCACTGGACAGCGATCCGGGATACGCCAGGGCATACACCACGCGGGGGAATATTCATAACAAAATGGACAAGTACCAACTGGCGCTGGATGATCATCAGAATGCAGTCGCACTGGCGACGAATGATTATCTTCCACCTAATGATCTAGCATGGTTTTTGGCGACAGTTAAAGACAAACAGTATCAGAACGGCAAGCGGGCCATCGAGCTGGCAACGCAAGCCTGTGAACTCACCGATTACAAGAATCCGGGTGTTATTGACACACTGGCGGCCGCCTATGCCCGCGCCGGCCGGTTTGACAAGGCTGTGGATTGGCAGCTAAAAGCAATTAAAGAATCAAAGCCGGGAGACAGCAAGCTGGAAGGAAAAAAACGCAGGCTGGAACTTTATGTCAATCGTCAGGCCTATACTGAATAGGTATATCTGATACATCTGTTACTAAACACCAATGAGGTGTGACGGAGGTAATATGGCCTTTCCGCTTTCAACTGTACTGACCGCTGCACCGGGCATCCTCTCGGCTGCGGCTGATCTGATCAAACTTATCCGCAACCGCAAACAAAGCGATACCCAACAACAACTCACCGCCGCACAACTTGACGAAGTCGTCACCCTGCTGGAACAACAGGCTGTGGTCATCGAAGAACTGGCGCGCAACAACAGCGAACTGGCACTGGCGGTGCGCAATAATCGACGACTGGCTGTCGGGACGGCGATATTGGCGGTGACAGCGATTGTGGTGGCGGTGGTGGTTTAGGTTTTGTTGTGGTTGTTATTGTGTGGCGATGGCTGTTCATTTTCTCTTGTGTAGTCGACCAAGGTTGTTCTTATCGGAAAAGCCGCTAAATTTCGCCTGCTGCTGTGTGACTTCACCCTACAGATCTGACTGGCTTTGGAAAGCACCTTTTGTTTATTCAATGTTGTTGTTTCGCCCGCCACTACGTGGCTGAGGCGAGTGACTTTTCTTTGCGTTGTCCAAATGAAAGTCACCAAAGCAAAGGACACCCCATCGGCGAAAACGTGGTTGCGATGGATTTCATCCTGTCATTGGCAGAAGGGGCGGTCGCTCCCGGCACCCTGCCTCCCGCGACATTAGTCCACCCATGGACGTCATCCATGCCCCTCTGCCAATGCGCGGCATCCCTGCCGCGATTGATTGATGATGAAATGCATCTCAACCACTCGCCGATGATGGGGCCGATCCTCGAGGCAAGGTTCTTGTATATGGCTAAGCCTGCTTTAAACATGATACTCGGGGGAGTGGTCATTCCCTTTGCTGCCATGTGATTGGATTTTATTTTTGCATCGATAGAGTGGCGACAGGATGTCGCTGTTTGACAAAGGGCCAGGGAAGGCCCTTTTGTCAAACTCAGGCAAAAATCAAAACCAATCACAGGTTCAGGGCAGCAAGGTGGCCTTCTCTTTGGTCACTTTCTCTTGGCCGCGCAAGAGAAAGTGACCCGCCTCAGCCACGTAGTGGCGGGCGGAACACAGCGATATTAAATAATGCGAATTTTCTTTCCTCAGCCACGCAGTGGCGGGCGAAACAAAGCAACGTTGAATGAATCAGCGATACGCGCTCCCGGCAGGGAGTGAAACAAAGAGATACCAGACGAACAGCATGCGATGCCGCGCAGCGGCAGACAAAACAAAACACCCAACAAACAACCCCCTCACCCTGTCAACATATCCACCGGCAACGCCGTCTTGTCCACCACCTTGCGCATAACAAAGCTGGAGTGGACGCCGCTGACGCCTTCGATGCGGGTGATTTTGTTAAGCAGCAGCACCTGGTAGGCGTCCATGTCTTCCACCACCACTTTTAACTGGTAGTCGGCGTCCTGGCCGGTGATGAGCAGGCATTCCATCACTTCCGGCAGTTCACTCACTTTGGTTTCGAAGTTGGCGAAGCGTTCCGGGGTGTGGCGGTCCATGGAGATGTGGATGAGGGCCATGAGGCTGAGGCCGAGTTTTTTGGCGTCGAGCAGGGCGCGATAGCCGGTGATGTAGCCTTCCTCTTCCAGAGTGCGGACCCGGCGCAGGCAGGGTGAGGGGGAGAGGCCGATGCGGTCGGCCAGGTCCTGGTTGCTGATCCGGCCGTCCTGCTGCAGGATGGCGAGGATTTGGCGATCATAGCGGTCGATTGTCATGGAATTGCGCCTGTTTCAGTATTGCGGGCATAAAATAATTAAAAGATATCTGTATGAGACATAATATTGCGATATCTATCAAAATCAAGCACGAATTCGCAAGAAAATTCCCCGCAATAGCACGTATGCTTACACATACTTCCCACAAGGAAGCAGAACCGGTCTTTGGACCGGTCCGATCCCGATAAACCGGCCTCACAAGGGCGGGTGGTAGGCCAAAACCGATACCGGAGGCGGCGGCAAACAGCGGATCACAGGCAAGCGCACTTATATATATACAACGGAGTACCCCATGACACACTTCGATCACCGCAAGTACCGACCTGCGCCGGTCATGGTCCTGCCGCAGCGGCAATGGCCCAACCGCACCATCACCAGCGCACCCCGCTGGGCCAGTGTGGATCTGCGTGACGGTAACCAGGCGCTGCTGGAACCCATGACCGTGAGCCAGAAACGGCGCATGTGGGATCTGCTGGTCAGGCTGGGTCTGAAGGAGATCGAAGTGGGTTTTCCCGCCGCCAGCCAACACGACTTCGATTTTGTCCGCCGGCTGATCGAGGAGAACCGCATCCCTGACGATGTCACCATTCAGGTATTGGTGCAGGCGCGGGAAGAACTCATCAAGCGCACCTTTGAATCACTCATCGGCGTCAAGCGCGCCATTGTGCATGTCTATAACTCCACCTCCACCGTACAACGTGAGCGGGTCTTTGGTATGGACAGGGAAGGCATCAAGGCGATTGCAGTGCGTGGCGCCGAATGGGTGCAACGTGAAGCCGGGCGCTATCCCGATGTTGACTGGACCTTCCAGTATTCACCGGAGAGTTTTACCAGCACGGAAATGGATTATGCGGTTGAGGTGTGCGATGCGGTGATTGATGTCTGGCAACCCACGCCGGACAAACCCTGCATTATCAATCTGCCTTCGACCGTGGAAGTGAATACGCCCAACGTGTTTGCTGATCAGATCGAATACTTCGCCGGGCATGTGAGTCGACGTGACAGCATTATTATTTCCGTTCACACCCATAATGATCGCGGCTGCGCCGTGGCGGCGGCTGAGTTGGCGGTACTGGCCGGGGCTGATCGGGTGGAAGGCACTCTGTTGGGTAATGGTGAGCGCACCGGTAACATGGACATCGTCACCATGGCCATGAATCTCTACAGTCAGGGGATCGATCCCCAACTGGATCTCTCCAATCCCGATGAGATCATCCATGTCGCCACCGAATGTACCGGCATCCCGCTCAATCCGCGCCATCCGTGGATCGGCGAGCTGGTCTATACCGCCTTTTCCGGCAGTCACCAGGATGCGATTCGCAAGTGTCTGCATCAACAGCGAGAGGATGAACACTGGCAAGTCGCCTATCTGCCCATCGATCCCAAAGATCTGGGCCGTGACTATCAGGCGGTGATCCGAGTCAACAGTCAATCGGGCAAGGGCGGTGTGGCCTTTGTACTGGAACGTGACTATGGCCTGCATCTGCCGCGCTGGATACAAACCGAGTTGGCGGGCATGGTCCAGCAGGTCAGTGAAACGCAACAGGGTGAAGTGGACAGCGCGACCATTCATCATTTGTTCCAGGCATTTTTTGTGCTGCCCGACAGCCCGGTAGCATTGGCCGGTTATCGTCTGGATCGCAGCGACAACCATGAGGCCATCAATCTGCTGTTAAAGCAGGGACAGCGTGAGTTGCAGTTACAGGGTGAGGGCGAAGGCGCCATCTCCGCCTTTGTGGATGCCTGGACGCAGCATTATGGTGAACAGGTGCATGTGGTGGATTACGCCGAACACGCCATGGGTGAAGGCACCGATGCGGAAGCCGTGGCCTATGTGCAATTAAACGTCAACGGCAAACGCATCAGCGGTGTTGCCTTTGATCACGACACCACCAGTGCGTCATTAAAGGCGGTCCTGTCCGCACTGAATCGAGCCCAACAAAGCATGATGCAGGTGGCCTGATCCCCGCGAGTGACGCTGACATGATATACGGACAGTGAGTTGCTATACTGTCCGTATCTTCATTATCGACATCAGACACTATGCGACCATCCACCAAAGCCATGCTGTTATCCGCCCTGGTCCTGCCCGGACTGGGCCAGATGTACCTGAAAAGAACCAAAGCCGGCCTGATCATCATGAGTATCGTGCTCATCGATCTGATCCTGATCCTCGCGCTGGTCATGTCAGAAGTCACTACCGTACTGGGTTTAATCCAGGCCAGTGGCAGCATGCCGGATATCGTGACCATCTCAACCGAAGTGCACCGCGTCTTCATTGAAAACATCTGGGTGAAAGTTCTGGGTTTTGAATTATTCCTTGTCTGGTTTTATGCGGTGCTGGACGCCTGGCGCTCCGGCAGAACGCCGGCCTGAAACCGTGACCGAGCAATCGTCCGCATCATCAATAACAACACTGCCGTATGCCGAGATACGGGGCCAGGGTGAAATCAATCTGGTCATGCTGCACGGCTTTACCCTGAACCGTAAATGCTGGTATTTCGTCGCCCCTGAATTAGCGCAGCAGTATCGGTTGCACCTGATCGACATGATGGGCTTTGGCGAATCCATCGCTCCGCCCGGGTTTGGATTTACACCCCGGGAACAGGCCGAAGCCGTTGCAGATTATATTGAACAGAACAACCTGCAACGGGTCATCCTGATCGGACACTCCTACGGCGGTGGTGTCGCATTGCTGACGGAGTTGGTACTCCAGGACAGAGGCTTGCAGGATCGAACAGAAAAGCTGGTCGTGCTGGCGCCGGCGATTTACAAACAACCCTTGCCGATCTTTGTGCGTATACCCGGTACACCGCTGCTGGGTTATCTCATGGGCGCGATGATCCCGGCACGCACCACCACCCGACTCACTCTGGAACTCACCTATTACGATCCCAAACTCGCCACGCCGGCACAGGTGGACAAGTATGTGGATAATATGAGTGAACCGGTCAAGGCCAGGGCGATACGTCTGACGGCGCGTCACATCATCCCGCCGGATATCGACACCATCGCCGGGCGTGTCGAAGCACTGCGCAAACCCCTGTTGTTGATCTACGGCACACATGACCGCATCATCCTGCGCTCCAGCATGGAGCGCCTCGCAGCCTCCGTCAAAGGGTCGCGTTATGAAGTCCTTGAACAATGTGGTCATGTACCGGAAGAGGAAAAACCGGCAGAGGTCGTAAAACTGATCCGCGAATTTGTCAGCGGTTGAGCCTACTCATCCTCAACAAACAGCGCCAACAGATCATTCAAAAACAACAACCCGCGTTGCGTCGGCCTGATTGCACTGTCCGTCACATCCAGCCAACCCTGATCCATCGCCCGCTCCAGTTGCGGATGAATGATCTCAATCGGCAAACCGGTATGCCGGCTGAACAGGGCGCTCTCGAAACCCTGCGTCAAACGCAAGGCATTCATCATAAACTCAATGATCAAATCATCCTGCGCCAGCACCTTCTCACCGGCCGTCACCGATTTGTTTTCCAGAATCTGTAAATAATCCTGCGGGTGTTTGTGTTTCCAGTGGCGGGTAATAGTCTGCTCCGCCGCATTACTCAACTTGCCATGCGCCCCGGCGCCTATCCCCAGATAATCACCAAACTGCCAGTAATTCAGATTATGTTTGCACTCATGTTTGGCCTTCGCATACGCGGAGATCTCATAATGGTGAAAACCGCGCTCCGCCAGTTCACGCTGACACTGCTCCTGCATGGCCCAGCAACGATCATCATCGGGCAGTGTGGGCGGCTGCTTGTAAAACAGCGTATTGGGTTCAATGGTCAATTGATAATGGGAAATATGCGTCGGCTCCAGATCCATGGCCGTGCGAATATCCCGCAATGACTCTTCGATGGTCTGGGTCGGCAAACCAAACATCAGATCCAGATTAAAGGTCGTAAACCCCGCATCATGGGCTGACTCCGCCGCACGAATCGCCTGTCGCCGCTGATGAATCCGCCCCAGCCTGCGCAAGTGATCATCATTAAAACTCTGCACACCGATGGACAAACGATTCACACCCACCGCCCGAAACTCACTGAACTTGCCCGTCTCCAGCGTACCGGGATTGGCCTCCAGCGTGACCTCGATCGCCGGCTTCAGATTCAGGCGCGCCCGCAAGGCCGTCATCAACTCATCCAGCGCCTCGGGACTCAATAGACTCGGCGTTCCCCCACCGATAAAAATAGACTGCACCGACCGACCCCAAATCGCCGGCAAATGCTGCTCCACATCCAGCACCAGCGCACGCACATACTCCCGCTCCGGAATACCGTCCTTCACCGCATGGGAATTGAAATCGCAATAGGGACACTTCTGCACACACCAGGGAAAGTGGATGTAGAGAGAAAGGGGGGGGAGTTCAGACAAACCGGACATATGCCAACAATAAAACAAACCGGCGACAAGGCATAGGGGGAAAAGGTCAGATATTCGTCGTTCGTCCTTCGGCAAGCTCTGGATGATCACCCTTCGACAAGGTCAGGGTGGGCTTGTCGAAAGGGGTCGTAGTCCTTTAGTTACTGCCGTTCACCCTGAGCCTGTCGAAGGGTGGAACGGACCGCCGAATATCCACTTTCAAACCAGTTAAAAAGTCAATATCCTTTGCAAATATATATTTTCATGGCGGTACTTTCTTCTCTAACCCGCTCAGTATAATCTCGCGCGCCAGGAGTGCCTGGAGCCTCTATTAAAAACACCCGATTTATAAAACTGCGACACCAATGGAGGTGACGTATATGAAAAATATTATTACCCTGAGTTTACTGATTGCCGTGCTTGGCCTGGCTGCTTGCGACAAGAAACAACAAACCGCTGCACCGACTGCCGCCCCGGCCGCAACCGTTGCACCTCAACAGGTTGCCCCTGAGCAACCTTCGCCTGAGCAAGCTGCACCTGAACAGACTGCACCGGTTGGCGAAACCAATGTACCGACTGCTGATCAGGATGCCACCAAGTAAGTTTTTCCTGAGTCTGTAACAGGAGAGAAAGCCGCCTTAGGGCGGCTTTTTTTTGCGTAAAAATTTATCTAACGCAATACTCACTGCGCTTTTGATATTTGGTATCAATCTAATTTTCAAAACAACACGAATTGAAAATATCGCTGATCTTCTTTTGTAATTGATATAAAAATTATGGCTGGAACACCATTTTGATCAATTCATTTTTTAAATGGCAAAGAATGGATTTATTAATTGAAGTGCCGGCCCTTCCGGCATAAAACAATAAAACCACTATATAGAGGAGTGATCTATGGTTTACACAAAGAAAACGCCATGGGTCTTGATCATCGGTATCATCATGTGCGTTTACGCGTGGTTGGTGCAACAGCAATATCTTGCAGGTGTCATAAAATATCTTGAAACTGACAAGCTGGCCGGTGAGATGGTCACCATGGGTTATATCTTCGGCGTCATCGGTATCGTTGTCGGCCTTTGGCAACAGTTCATGCAACCCAAAGAAGGCCATCTGGATTATTACCTGTCGACCATTGGTGGGGCGTTATTAATCCTGTTATGCGTATTTGCTGTTAAATACGGTGCAGAACCTGTCTTCAAGGCATGGGGTGCTGCTGCCGGCAAGTCCATCGGTTGGGACTTCGCCAAAACACTGGGTATCAACTACATCCTGCTCGGTATTATCGTCGGTATGATCGTAGTCAACGTGTTTAAAGTCCCCACATGGGCGGAAAACGGTGTGCGACTGTCGCGCCTTGGTCTGAAAACAGGTGTCATTCTGCTGGGTGCGCTGTATAGCGCGGCTGAACTGGCCGAATATTCCAAGTGGTCTATCGGTCTTATCTTCGTTTTCGTACTGGGCTCAGTCGGTATTACCCTGTTTATGGGTCGCCGTCGCAATATCCCGACCTCCATGGCCGGAGTATTGTCAGCCGGTCTGGGCGTATGCGGTGTATCCGCAACCGTGGCCTCAGCCCCGGTGGTCAACGCCAAGTCCAGTGAAATCGCCTACTCCATCGGTACAATCCTGCTCTGGGGTATCTTGATGATGTTCATCTTCCCGCCGGTGGGTCGCGCTCTGGGTATGACCTATGAACAATTCGGCGCATGGGCCGGCACCGGCATCCTGAACTCTGCACAGGTCGCTGCCGCAGCGTTGATCTATCAACCCAACGGTATCGAAACCCTGAAGGTGGCCGAGATCTTCAACATCACCCGTATCCTTGTGCTGCCCATTATCGTGCTGTGGCTGGCCGTATGGTATGTGGAACGTGAGCAGACTGCGGCGAAGGTGAACCTGTTGCATGTAATTGTCGGCAAGTTCCCGCTGTTCGTACTGGGCTTTATTGTCCTGTTCCTGCTCTCCACCACAGGTATGTTTGCACCATCGCATCATGCAGGTGGTAAATTCTTTGCCGGTGAAAAGGCCAAGTTGTTGAAGGATGAGCAGATCGTCGTCCTGCAAAAGGCTGCGACAGACCGTCCTGAAACCAAAGCAGCGCTGGACAACCTGATTGCCAACAAACGCGTCATGAGCAAGGAAGACGATGTGTTGTTGCGCGGTATGGAAAAAGCCAAAGAGACACCGAAGGAAATCAAGGCCGTGCTGAAAGACGCGCACAAGAACGCCTGGAAGACCTCGCCGCGTATCGGCTGGTTCCGTGACCTGATCATCTGGTTCTTTGCCTTTGGTCTGACCGGCCTTGGCATGCAGATCACCGTCAAGGCTATTACCCAGGCCGGCGGACAACCGCTGATCATTGGAACAACAGTTGGCACGATCAAAGCCGTTGGTGCATTGATTGCTGTCTTGCTGCTTAAAGACCTGATTAATCCGTAAGGAGAAGAAAAATGTCAGAACAACCAAAATTCAATCGTGGTACCGCCCTGTCGATCTTCAAAAGCGACCGTATGGAAGACATTATGGCGCTGCTGGTGTCACTGGGTATTGTAATCGTTGTGGTTGCATTGGTTCCCATCCAATAAGTTGTAAATATTTGGACCGGGGTATGGTGACTACCTCTGCCCCGGTCCCTTTTTAAAGGAGAGATGCAGTGCAACGTATTCTTTTGGCAAGCCATGGAACTACCGGCTCCCGCGCCGCTGAAATAGTGGCGGTAAATCATTTACAACCGGGCGATCAGTTGATCCATCTGCAAGTCGTACCGGATTTCTGGGACGGCATGCAAGGGGATGACTGGTTAAACAATTCCAGCACCCGTGATGTTTTTGCCGTGTATGTCGAGAACAGCCTTGAGACTGAAGCCAAAGTCACCTTCGACCGTGTTGCCGCCATGGTTGCAAAACGTAGCGCAATGTGTGAGACACGGCTGGTTTATGACAAACCCGTGCAGGCCCTGCTCAAAGCCGTGGCCGATGTGGTGCCGGATTTGGTGATTACCGGCGCACCGCGCCCCAAATATGCAGAAGGACAAAACTCCAAAATGCTCACTGAAGCCATGCTGAGAGCCATGGTCGTCCCGCTGCTGGTGATCCCCTATCCCAATGTCTGAAGCACAAAAACCCATCCCACCCATCCCGGTTGCTGAGGATGAGGTGGCCTGGGTCACCATCCAAACAACACTCAGCCATGAGCAGTTGGTGACTCTTTGTCATGACATAGAAGTCATGTTTCGGCTGAACCCATACTATCGCTTCTCTGCCTGGAAACAGACGGGGCAGGATGGTATTCATGTGCAGTTCAAAAATGAAAGCACACAGCAAGACCACAACCTGCAATTACAAATCGGTGACAAAAATGACGCAGGTTGTACTGTTTATTACTCCCATGGCCTGAAGAAGCGCACCATCTTTGCAGTGCAACGCGCAGAGTCCGGCAGCAATCTGGTCATCCTGGATGAATATGAAAAACTATCTCTGGGAGAAGAAGACCCGCGCATGGCCGAAGTGGACAAAAGCCTGACCGCATGGGGCGCCGCTATTCGGCGTTATATCATACGGCAACAGCGCTATGGAAAAATCCCCGGCTGGCGCTGGTACATCCGCCGCCTCTGGCTGCCCATGAACCCGTCTGCACGCCGCGTAGTGTGGTTCATCTGGCTGATCTCCATTTTTGAACTTGGCGTCTTTCTGTTTGCACTGCTGATATACATCATCGAACGCAACGTTGCCTGATGGCGTGAGACAGACTTTGACTGGCTTATCCTTCGACGAGCTCAGTGCGAACGGCCATATATAAATCCCGTTCACCCTGAGCTCGTCGAAGGGAGCCTGTCGAAGGGTGCAACGGAGATCAAAAGATGAATGTTCTACCAAACCAGCTTCTGAAAATACTGTTGAATCGTCTTGCGCGTAACCATCACTTTTTTAAAAGTCGGCTTACGGGCGGAGGTATCCCCTGACGAACAGCGATCAGTCAACGTAAAACGCAGTTCGTTACTACAGGGAAAACAACCGAACTCAATCAGATCAACCTTGTGGTTATCCAGCGGGATATCACTGACATAAATATAAGTGGAATCAGGGGGTGTACAATCCTTGATATTTAACGCCTTGCAAGTGGATTGGAGCAACAGTTTGTCATCAAAGTGTTTCAGGTTGTATAGCTTTAAAAACCATTTGGATACGGGTTCTTGCTGTTTAAGCCAGATTGCTTGGTTTAAATTGTCAGTACGAATATAGATGTGTTGTTTTGACCTGGATATGGTTTCCTGGTTTGCCTGAATTAAACTGATCAGGTCATAAAAAAAACCGGATGGATCTCTGATATACCCCATCCCGGTAACTTCATCGCCTTTTTCAGGCACATTGTCATTAAACTCAAGATAGAGATTGAATTTATTGTAATTGAACCTGAAACCACCGCCTTCGGCAAAAACAGCCGACGAGAGTCCAAAGAGCAGAAACGTCAGTAGATATTTGATACTTCTAGTCATAAGACCAGACCGCTTTGGAAGGAAATCATCCCAAGTGTCGATTATGAATCAGAAACCACAACCACAATATGTCACCTCTTCAAACTTGCCATTTTTCATCACTAACACGACAGAGCCGATTCCCTCATGAATAGTCCTATCAGCAACAATATCCATAACCCCATCACCATCCAGATCAGCTATGGCATTGATGTGATATTCATATGGTGCAGGTGGCGGTATGTCAGGGGCGCTTGATTGCGGTGTCGTTTCAAAGATATTACCAGCCACCAGTTTCGTCACTGCCTTTTCATCAATCACTTCCCGATAGGCAACAATGGAGTAGTCGCCCTTTTTTGCATACATGGGCGCATGTTCTATGTCGGGTCCATTGGGTCTGGCAGTAAAATAGGTGGCGGAGATAAAGACTTCATCCTTACCATCACCCTGAATATCCGTTTTGAGTACTTGTAAGATTCTGACCTTTGGATTGGTAAGACCGTTTTGTTTTAGCAAATCAGCAATAGCTGCCTTGTATGCGGCATTGTTTGTGGAAAGAGATTTGACGGGCCGGGGTTGTGGATTCCAGTTGGCATTACCAACAGCGGTGTAGTTATGTGGAACATCTTTGTCAAACTTAACGTAATATCGGGTATCACACGGGTATTCCTGCAATACCAGTTCAGATGCGCCAACTCCTTTTATCGGATTGCCTAAACCAAACAAGTCGTATTGTTTGGGAGAACCAAAACCCGGTGGTAATTTTTCGATCTTATCAGCCTCTATCCATGTACCATCAACAACATGCCCCAGCATGCATCTGGCGTGAGTAGTGAGAATGACCGTTGGCGTAGCCGCAACTGCATTCATTAAATGAAAACCGAACAGACCGGCGCCAGTCAAAACCAGGATACTGATAATTCGTAATTTGTTAGCCATTATACGTTGGGATTCTGATTATGAAATTCTATTTTAGAAACCACATCCACAGTAAGTTGCAAACTCAAATTTGCCGCTTTTAAGGGTAAATACCTCACTGCCAATTCCTTCGTGAATAGTATTATCAACTAAGATATCCATAATGCCATCACCATCCAGGTCAATAATGGCATTAATATGATACTCAGACGGTGCTGGTGGTGGTATGTCAGGGGCGCTTGATTGCGGTGTCGTTTCAAAGATATTGCCAGTAACCAGCTTTGTCACTGCCTTTTCATCAATCACTTCCCGATAGGCAACAATGGAATAGTCGCCCTTTTTTGCATACATGGGTGCATGTTCGATTTCAGATCCATTTTTATTGGCGGTAAAATAGGTGGCGGAGATAAAGACTTCATCCTTACCATCACCCTGAATATCCGTTTTGAGTACTTGTAAGATTCTGACCTTTGGATTGGTAAGACCGTTTTGTTTTAGCAAATCAGCAATAGCTGCCTTGTATGCGGCATTGTTTGTGGAAAGAGATTTGACGGGCCGGGGTTGTGGATTCCAGTTGGCATTACCAACAGCGGTGTAGTTATTTGGAACATCCTTGTCAAATTTAACATAGTATCGGGTATGACATGGGTATTCCTGCAATACCAGTTCAGATGCGCCAACTCCTTTTATCGGATTGCCTAAACCAAACAAGTCGTATTGTTTGGGTGAAACAAAATCCTTTGGTAACTTTCTGAGCTCGTCTGCCTCTATCCATTTTCCGTCAACAACATGCCCCAGCATGCATCTGGCGTGAGTAGTGAGAATGACAGTTGGGGCAGCAGCAACTGCATTCATTAAATGAAAACCGAACAGACCTGCGCCAGTCAAAACCAGGATACTGATAATTCGTAATTTGTTAGCCATTATACGTTGGGATTCTGATTATGAAATTCTATTTTAGAACCCACAACCACAATCAGCCACAAGCTCAAACTTTCCGTTCTTCAAAGAAAAAACCTCAGAACCAATTCCTTCGTGAATAGTATTGTCAATTACGATATCCATAACTCCATCGCCATCCAGGTCAAGAATGGCATTGATATGATATTCATACGGGGCGGGTGGTGGCATCAAAGGTTCGTCTGACTTGGGTGTGGTTTGAAAGATATTACCTGTTACCAGTTTTGTCACTGCCTTTTCATTAATCACTTCACGATAGGCGACAATGGAATAGTCCCCCTTTTTTGCATACATGGGCGCATGCTCTATGTCGGGTCCATTGGGTCTGGCAGTAAAATAGGTGGCAGAAATAAAGACCTCATCCTTGCCATCACCCTGAATATCTGTTTTGAGTACTTGTAAGATTCTGACCTTTGGATTGATGAGACCGTTTTGTTGTAACAAATCAGTAATAGCTGCCTTGTAAGCGGCATTGTTTGTGGAAAGGGACTTGACCGGACGGGGTTGTGGATTCCAGTTTGCATTACCGACAGCGATGTAGTTATTTGGAACATCCTTGTCAAATTTAACATAGTATCGGGTATGACATGGGTATTCCTGTAATACCAGCTCAGTTGCACCAAGTGACGTGATCGAGTCAGACAAACTATATAAGTTATATTGCTTTGGTGAAGTGAAACTCTTTGAGAGCTTTTTAGTTTCATCAGTCGGAACCAAACGCTCATTAACAACATGGCCCAGCATGCATCTGGCGTGAGTAGTGAGAATGACAGTTGGGGTGGCAGCAACTGCATTCATTAAATGAAAACCGAACAGACCAACACCAGTTAATAGAAAAATACTGACAAATCGTAGTTTGTTTATCATTTTGTACCCAGCTCCTTATTACGTTTCGAAGCGCACGTCGTGTTAGTATATTTGATTATCCCTGAAAGGTTGATCACCATCAGGTCCGTTCCCTTTATTATAGTGCCAGCCTTTAACTTCGGTGTGGACCACAGCTGAGGTAATCACTTTGGATGGCGAAGCTGCTGCTTTGGCAATTTCAAAATGCATACCATCCGGAATAGAAAAATGACCACCCCAATAAAAACCGTGTGCATTGGCAATGGCAACAAGTTCACGAACGCAACCGGGGTCACCCAAATGTGCTGGTGTTTGCTTGCGCGGGTTCTCGACTGTATTAATATCAAATGCAGTACCCCAGGCATGCGAGCTCAGTTCTGTATAGCTCCCCCTGATCAAACGAGGCATATATGAGCCACCGTACGAAATGATTCGATTTATCAGCCCCGCTTTATGCCAGTTGTCCCACATTGCTTTTAACTGGCGAGTATACAATTTATGAAATTGCATTTTATTGGTGTACGAGCCATCCCACGCAATGGGAATACTCTTCAGGTAAGGGATGTTTACAATAACGATATTTTTTTCTGCCCATCCATCTGTAACACGAATTTTACTCCCAGATAGCACTTTGCCGTTCTTCTTAATGGTCTCCCACTTAAACGTGCCAAACTTGTTCGCCTTGGCGGTATTCCCCAAAACCGGCACGAATGATGGTTTGGTAGGGAACTGAGCCGTTTTCAAAGCAGCAAGTAATTTCTGATAAGTGGTTTTCCCCGGGCTGATAACACCATCCGGTTTGCTCATAAAACTACCCTGAAAGGCAATTATAGCAGCTACCGTTTCAGAACTTTTCGGTGGCTTGGGGATTTGCACACCAATAACCTGTGGGTTGATGGCGGCGTTTTTGGTGAGGATACTCAAAGAGGTGAGCAGTGACTGGATAGTCTTTACATCCTTTGGGTTGTTTTTGGCGCCATTACTCCAGTCGCCAACGCTACTCGTAATCAGCATATTCAATCTCCCTATACAATTTCGACGATATCAATAATTAAGCGTATGAAATGTGAGGATAAATGAAGGCTGTGATTCGAGCAAGCTTTATATTGTTATCAGAGGTGAAATTCGCAAATTGTACGGTCTTTGGGTATCCCCAAATCTGACAGGTAAGCCCAAAAACACCCTTGATGCGGGGTTTTACTTCGCACACTGTAAGGGTTATAAGAGCAGCTTCAACAATAAAAACAGCCCAATAACAATAAATCAGAGATATTAAGAGTTACTAATATAAAAACATGCAGTTAGACAACATAGAAACCATAGAAAAACACCTCTGGGAAGCCGCCGACACCCTGCGTACCAATTCCAATTACGCCAGTAATGAATACTTCATGCCGGTCATGGGGCTGATCTTCCTGCGTCATGCCTATAGCCGTTTTCTGGCGGTGAAGGATGATATTGAAGCCGGTCTGCCCACCCGTGGCGGCATGAAGCCAAACCTGAAAAAGACCGACTTCGCCCAGAAGGGGGCGCTGTTCCTGCGGCCCGAGGCGCAGTTCGATTATCTGGTGGACCTCACCGATGCCGATGATCGCGCCGATGCCGTCGAACACGCCATGGAGTCCATCGAAAAGGATTACGAAACCCTCAAGGGCCAGTTGCCCAAGGCGGAATACAAGGAGCTGGATAACGACATCCTCGGCCAGCTACTGCGCACCCTCAACCCCGATGAACTCAAACAGGCCAAGGGCGATGTGTTTGGCCGTATCTATGAATACTTCCTCACCGGCTTCGCCAACCTCAAGGCCCACGATGCCGGTGAATTCTTCACCCCCATCTCACTGGTGGAGATGATCACCAACGTCATCGAACCGGATCACGGCAAGGTGCTGGACCCGGCCTGTGGCTCCGGCGGCATGTTTGTGCAAAGCGCCCACTTTGTGGAACGGCTGCAAAAGAACCCCAACCAGGTGCTCACCTTCTACGGCATGGAGAAAAACCCCACCACCATCCGTCTGGCCAAGATGAACCTGGCGGTGCATGGTCTGGAAGGCAACATCCAAAAGGCCATCACCTATTATGATGATCCCCACAGCGGCCTGTGGGGTGATGCCGACTTTGTCATGGCCAATCCCCCCTTCAATACCGACGAGGTGGACGCCGACAAGGTGAAAAAAGATCGCCGCCTGCCCTATGGCCTGCCGGGGGTAAACAAGAAAAAGAAGGTCTCCAACGGCAACTACCTCTGGATCAGCTATTTCCTCAGCTATCTAAAAGAAGATGGCCGCGCCGGTTTTGTCATGTCCTCCCAGGCCTCCAGTGCCGGGGGCGATGAGGCCAAAGTGCGCGAGGCCATCATCAAATCCGGCAATGTGGATGTGATGCTCGATGTGCGCGGTAACTTCTTCTATACCCGTTCAGTGCCTTGTCAATTGTGGTTCTTTAATAAAAACAAACCCAAAAAGTATCAAGACAAGGTACTGATGCTGGATGCACGCAATGTCTATCGCAAGGTGACGCGGAAGATCTACGACTTTAGCCCCGAACAACTGCAAAACCTCACCAGCATCGTCTGGCTCTATCGCGGTGAGTCAGATCGCTTTCTTGAACTGGTCAGTCGCTATCAGGGCAAGGTTCTGGAAGAGGCGCTGGAAGTGGGTGAACCTGCCAAAGCATTTAATGCTGCCATCACGGCGCTGGCCGGTGAGATCGATCCGTTTATGCAAACAGTGCAGGATCAAACCGAACTACAGACCACCTGTACAGAACTGAAACAGACCAGCCAGCAACTGAGCAAAGACATCGCGGCCTATCTAAAACAAACCGGCAAGACCGACGCAAGCTGGCAAGGCATCGACGACAGCGCCAAAGGTTTACAAAAAGCCCTCAAGCTCATCGAACCCATTGCTGAACAGAGCCGCGACCTGGTCAAGGATGCCGACCATGTCTATAAACTGGCCAGTCGCCTCATCGAACAGGCGGAAAAGGATCACGAGGCCAAACAAAGCGATGACTGGAACAGCCGCGAGATAAACAAACAGCGCAAGGCCGCCGATGAATTGCGTAAAAAATTAGTAGCGCAATTAAAACAGGCCCGCTACTTCTACAAACAGGCCCTCTGGTTGCAAAGTCGCTTCCCGGCGGCAAAGTTAGTTGATGTGGAAGGGCTGGTCAAACTGGTAGACCACAAGGAACTGGAGGCCAACGACTGGAGCCTCACCCCAGGTCGCTATGTGGGCGTGGCCCCGGAAGAGGTGGACGAAGACTTCGACTTTGAAGAGGCCCTGCGGGATATCCATATCGAGTTGAAAGGACTCAATGAAGAGGCGGCAGTGTTGGCGCAGCAGATAGCCCGTAACTTTGAGGAGTTGGGGGTATGAGTTGGGAGGAGGTAGAGTTCGAAGAGCTTTATGCATTACCTTCTAAAAATGGTCTCACAAGACCAGCTAGAGTCCGTGGCGAAGGCTATAAAATGATAAACATGGGCGAGCTATTTGGCCATGATCGTATTGGTGCAATTAATATGGAATTAGTGCCAATGAATGACAAAGAGCTTGAAACAATGTTGGTTGACGAAGGTGACTTGTTATTTGCACGTCAATCGTTGGTTTTGGCTGGCGCTGGCAAGTGTTCAATAGTTAAGGAAGTAAGTGAGCCTACCACTTTCGAGTCTCATATCATCCGAGTCAGACTTAAAAAAGAGATGGCTCAACCGAGCTTTTTTTATTACTACTTCAAGTCACCAATTTGTAGAATCAAATCTATAGTGACACAAGGCGTTCAAGCTGGAATTCGCGGTAATGATCTAAAAAAATTAAAAGTACATCTGCCTCCTATTAACGTCCAGAAAGTAATCGCGACAACATTATTAAAATATGACGAGCTAATCGAAAACAACCGCCGCCGTATTCAACTGCTGGAAGAGTCCGCACGCCTGCTTTACAAAGAGTGGTTTGTCCATCTGCGTTTTCCCGGTCATGAGCATGTCAGGACTGTGGATGGTGTACCGGAAGGGTGGACATCTTTGCCGTTAGGAGAAACAGTTGTTATAAATCCAAGAACACAGGTAGAAAAAAACAAGGCTATTAAATATGTTCCAATGAGCAGTCTTTCAGAAACAGATATGACCGTAGATACATCTGATTTTGAAATAAGGGAAAAACATACAAACGTAAAATTCAGGAAGGAAGATACGCTAGTCGCGAGAATTACACCTTGCCTTGAGAATGGCAAATCATCGTATGTCTATTTTCTGGAAGAAGATGAGGTGGCTTGTGGTTCAACTGAGTTTATTGTGCTACGAAAAAAAATGCTCAGCTCGGAGTATATCTATTGTATGGCACGATCTTATGATTTTAGAGAATATGCGATTAAAAGTATGACGGGTTCTTCTGGCAGGCAGAGAGTGCAGGTTAGTGCATTCAATGAATATTTTGTCAGTGTACCGCCGGAAAATTTATTAGAACAGTTTAATGAGTTTGCAAGGGGCTGTTTCAGCCAAATCAAAAATTTAGCTAGGCAAAATTTACAGCTGGCTGAAGCACGAGACTTACTGCTCCCCCGCCTGATGAACGGAGAGATAGCAGTATAGTCTTTAACTCAGAGAACAACGGCCTATGAAAAATATCATCCTCACAGTCGACGATAAAAAACAATCCAAACAACTGATTGATTGGTATCAAAAGGCTGTGGATGAGGCTGTCGAACTCTATATCATGACGGCCTACTTGACAGACTGGCCGGTAAACAAGCCCTTAAACAAAAAATGCCGACGTATACAAATTATTGTCGGTACCGATTTTGGTCTGACTCGTCGGAAAGCACTAAAAAAGGTATTAAAGTGGCTGCCAAATCATGAGAAATCTGCATTGCTGGCTGTCGAGAGCACACAAAACTTTCATCCAAAATTGTTAATGTGGAAAACTGCCAGTGGAAAATGTTATCTGGTGGTGGGATCTTCCAATATATCGGTAGGCGGGTTTGAAAAAAACATTGAGGCCAATATTCAGGTCGATATAAATAAGACAGAATTTGAACAGGTACGTAATAAAGTATGGTATTTGCGTGACAATCACTCTACGCCGGTGTCAGAAGACTGGATAAATAGCTATAACGAGTCAGAGATATCGAATAATAATCGTGGCAAGAAGAAAAAGAAAAAAGCTGTTAAAAAGAATAATAAAACAAGCCAAATGGATTTTAGTCTGCTGACTCAAGGATATATCGCAAACTATCTTAAATATAGAAGAGAGCAACAGAAAGGATTTAATAGAATTAAAAGTAAATTAACTGCTCTTGTTAAGCAATGTGCATCGGGAAATATTACCAGCGCTGAATTTTATAAAAAGATGTACAAACTATGGAGTGCTGACACCTTCCGCTTTCAAGGGGAAGGGTTTCAAATTTGGGGGAAACATGCCCGATGGAATCAAACCTGCTCATCACTTTTGAACATTATTAATGCCAGAGGTAAAAGCACTTTTGAAATGGATGAGCTGGTTAAAAATGAAATTGATTTTCTCCAGAGCAAAGACAATCGAACACGAAAATCCTGGTTGTCAGAGATGATTTGCCATTACTATCCGGAAATTTATCCGGTGCGAAATAAACCTGTTAGAAAATGGTTAAGCGATAGTAATTACAAAGCACCTCGTAAAGCATCTGATGGCGCAATTTATATAGATATTGCCCTGAAACTCCGTAGTGGCCTTAATCAACTCAAACCTAGAGTTCAGAATTTGGCCCAGATGGATACTCTCATCTGGCGTTGGCATGATTTAAAATATCCGAAAAAGAAACCCAAACGATGAAATTAAACGAGGATACCCTGGTCCAGCAAACCACCGCCGATTATCTGCACGATGATCTGGCCTGGGACGAGTCCATCTATGCCATGGACGAGGTGCTGGGCAAGGAGGGGACCCTCGGGCGTGAGTCGGAAACGGAGATCGTGCTGACACGTTATTTGGGCGCGAAGTTGATGGAGTTAAACCCCGGCCTGCCCGATGAGGCCTATCGCGATGCCTTGCGCCAGATCACCGATGTGAATGCCGCCCAGTCCATGCTGGTGACCAATCGGGAAAAGCACGAGCTGATCAAAAACGGTGTGGATGTGGTTTACCGAAATGAGCAAGGTGAGCGCAAGAAAAAACGCCTCCGGGTATTTGATTTTGATGAGGCCGCGAATAACCACTTTCTGGTGGTGCGTGAGCTGTGGGTGCAGGGCGAGATCTATCGTCGCCGCGCCGATATCGTCGCCTATGTGAATGGTATCCCGCTGATCTTTATGGAGGTGAAGAACCTCAACAAGGATGTGCGTGCCGCCTTTGATCAAAACTTCAGTGATTATAAAGACACCGTGCCCCATCTGTTTCATCACAATGCCATCGTGGTGCTGGGCAATGGTGACGAGGCCAAACTGGGCACCCTCTCCTCACGATATGAACACTTCCATGAGTGGAAACGACTGGCCGAGGCCGAACCCGGTGTGGTGGATATGGAGACCCTCTTAAAAGGGGTCTGTAACAAGGCCAACCTGCTGGATCTGTTTGAAAACTTTATCGTCTTTGATGAATCACTCGGTAGCCCCATCAAGATCCTGGCGCGTAACCACCAGTATCTGGGGGTTAACCGCGCCATCGAGTCGGTGAGGGATCGCAACAACCGTGCGGGCAAGCTGGGGGTTTTTTGGCATACCCAGGGATCGGGCAAGTCCTACTCCATTATCTTTTTCACCGCCAAGATCAGGCGCAAGCTGGGCGGTAACTTTACCTTTCTGGTGTTGACCGATCGGGAAGATCTGGATGGTCAGATCTACGGCACCTTTGCCGGTTGCGGTCTGGCCGATAATGACAAAGACCCCTGTCGGGCGCAAAACGGCAAGCATCTGGTGCAGTTGCTGGGTGAGCACAAGGCCTTTGTCTTCAGCCTGATCCAGAAATTCAACAAGAAGATTGAAGAGGGCGAGGAATACTCCAGGCGTGATGACATTATTGTCATAACCGATGAGGCCCACCGTACCCAATACGGCACACTCTCCCTCAACATGCGCGATGCCTTGCCCAAGGCCAGTTTTATCGGCTTTACCGGTACGCCACTATTTAGTGATGACGAGATCACCAAAAAGGTATTTGGTGATTATGTCTCCACCTATGACTTCAAGCGGGCGGTGGATGATGGCGCCACGGTGCCCCTCTATTACGATGCCCGTGGCGATAAATTGCGCTTTGTGGATGAGGCGGGGGAAGAACACCCGGTGGCCGATCCCAAATCCATCAATGACAAGATCGCCGAAGCCATCGAAAAGATGGAGATTGATGATGTGGATGTCACCCAGCGACTGGAGAAAGAGCTGAAACGGGAATATCACATCATCACCGCCAAATCACGCCTGGAACAGATCGCCGATGACTTTGTGGAACACTACAGCCGGGGCTGGGAGAGTGGCAAGGCGATGATGGTCTGTATCGACAAAATCACCTGTGTGCGTATGTACAACCTGATACAGGAAAGATGGAACACGAAAATACTCGAACTGGATAAACAGTTACGCCTGAGTAGAGATGAACAGGAAAACCTGTTCCGCGAACGCCAGTTAAAATGGATACGCGATACCAAAATGGCCGTGGTGGTCAGTGAAGAGCAGGGCGAGGTGGACAAGTTCAAAAAATGGGGGCTGGACATTACCCCCCATCGTGTTTTGATCAAAAACGGTTTTGAGCTGGACGATAACCAGCGCATTGATATCGAAACTGCCTTTAAGAAGGATGATCACCCCTTCCGGGTGGCCATCGTCTGCGCCATGTGGCTCACTGGCTTTGATGTGCCTACTCTGGGCACCATGTATCTGGATAAACCCCTCAAGGCCCATACCCTCATGCAGGCCATCGCCCGTGCCAACCGGGTAGCCGAGGGCAAGAACAACGGTCTGGTGGTGGATTATTGCGGCATCCTGAAAAACCTGCGCAAGGCACTGGGCACCTTTGCCGGCAAGGCCGATGAAGGGCATGACAATGTCGATACCGAACAAGACCCGGCCCACCCAAGAGAAGAGTTACTGGCAGAACTGGCCGAAGCCATTGATCTGGTGAAGACATTTTTGGGTGAGCGCGGTTTTGAACTGGCCCGCATCACCAAAGGTGAAGGCTTTAGCCGCAATGCGGCGATCATGGAGGCCAAGGAAGCCGTCAACGAAAATGACCGCAGTCGCAAACAGTTTGAGGTCATGGCGCGAGCGGTATTCAAGAAGTTCAAGGCCTGTATTAACATCCGCCCCGGTATCAATACCTACCGTGATGATCGGGATGCCATCAACATCATCTACAAGAGCCTGCAAAAAGATCGTGATGCGGCAGACATCAGCGACATCATCAGAAAGCTACATGAGATCGTCGATGATTCCATCAATGTGATCTCGACAGATAGCATAGAAGAACCCGAACCCTACGACATCAGCAAGATCGATTTTGACCGACTGCGCCGGGAGTTTGAACGAGTGCAGAATAAAAACACCACCGTGCAAAACCTGCGCGAAGCCATCGCGCAACGGCTGGAAAAACTCCTGCAACAAAACCCGCTCCGCACCGACTTCCAGGAGGCCTATGAGGCCATGGTGCGGGATTACAACAAGGAAAAAGACCGCGCCACTATCGAAAAGACCTTCGAGGAGTGTCTCAAGATCATTGACTCACTAACCGAAGAGGAAAATCGCGCAATCAAGGAAGGTCTGGATGAAGAGAGCCTGGCCGTCTACGACCTGATCAGAAAAAAAGACCTCAACAAAAAAGAGATCGCCAGAGTTAAAAAAGTCGTCGTCGAGCTATTGGGGAAAATCAAACAGGAAATACAGTCCATCGACAACTGGCGGGAAAAGGAAACAACCCGCGACACCATCAGCTCCGGCATATTCAACTACCTGTTCGACGAAAAAACCGGCCTGCCGATAGACATCTACACCGATGAAGAAATAGAAAAACTGTCAAGACAAGTCTATCGGCATGTGTATCGGGTTTATCCGGAAGTGCCATCGCCGGTTTATTCGTGATAAACAACCTCGTACAACCTGACAATTAGATAACTCCACAGGGTACAAGCATGGAACAGCAATTGAGACCACACCAACAAGAAGCTATTGATGCAGTAATGACTGCATTGGATCAGAACAAGAAAAAAATACTTGTTGAAATGGTGACTGGTTCAGGAAAATTTGTTGTTTTTGATGCTGTTCTCGCTGAAATTATTCGAAGACATGGTAGTGACAGTGTCCGGGTGTTGGTTGACAGAAAGGCTGTAGTAGAGCAAATCTGGCAACAGTTTCGTAAAAGTAATAATAAAATAGCATATGGGAATCATGAAAATGATTATCCGCTTGTAAGCACATTTCAGGGTTTTAAATCGGAAAGTCGTACTCTGGAAGGAATGAAAATCAAGGCCCGGAATATAAAGTTCCTTTTTCTGTTAGACACCAAACTGAGCCATGAAGATATAGGGTTATTTCTTCAATACGAAAAAATTTCAAATTCAAATATCACCTTTATTGCTCTGATTAATTCTGTTAGTGAAACTTATGTTAGCTATTTTGGCAATTCGGTCTATTCATTTAACAATCGAAAAGCTGTTTCCGAAGGTGTGAGACTCCCTGCGCTGATTAAGTATACCGTTGAAGAGGGGGCGGCGCCTATCAATTCAAGGTTATATGTTGCTCAGATGATTGAGCGTGTTGTCCATGAAATTGAAAGGGTGGGAAAAAGAAGAACTGTTATTTATTGCAATAATCTTGATATGGTAAATCAGGTCTGTGAGGTTCTTGAACAGGTAACAAATATTAAGGTTTTTACATTTTTATCTACAACACCGGAATATGAAAGAAAACGTGCACTGTTTGATCTGAAATTTCATACTCAGTTTTTTCTGGTTGCATTGAATATGTCACCGCAATCATTTGATTCGTTTGGCCTGACTGATGTAATAATACTGAAAAAAATTAATTCAGGGCTTCTATTTCACGAAATTGTCTCCCTGGTTACCAGACCTGCCGAAAATAAAGAAGCTGGCCATGTGTGGGACTTCGGCGGAAATTATGACTTTTATATAGAAAGTGATGAGTATGGAGTGGAATTAATAAATGCCAATGTTGGACAATATATAGCCGATATTCCTGTCGAAACAACCAGCAATGATGACTCAGATACTGATCAGGATGTGGTTAATGAAAATGAACATGACGACGCTAGTCAAGTCGATACCGTTAAACAAAAAGAAAAAATTAAACAAAAACGTGTTAGCCCAACTGGTGACAATGTCACAGATGAAGATTTGCTGGACAGAGGTCCACTGGTGCACGTCATCAGCGGTATTATAGAAAAAATAGATACTAAAACTTTCCGTCCATTTGTTATTGCTCTGATGGGCAAGTGGGGAACTGGTAAGAGCACTGTCATCAAGCTGATCAAGAAAAGTCTAAAGAAAAAGTCAGAATATAAATTTATTACCTTCAACGCATGGCAAAATGAGCACTGTAATAATATGGCTGCAGCACTAGCAACTACAGTTGTGTCTGAAATTTTTGACAAAAAAAATATCATAATTCAAATTTGGTACATAATTAAATACCATTTATGTCTAAAATTTAGAACTGAAAAGGCTTTTGTATTTTTACTTGCTTTGTATTTGATTTATGGTTTCTTAACAATAACACCAGAAGATATATCGAAAATTGTAGACCTAAAATCGTTACAGTCTATTTTCGGTACTGGCATGGCTATAAAGGTTGGGTTTATTATTGTTCTCATTGGTGTAATTGTTAGGTGTTTATCAAACCCTTTCACCAAACGTCTAAGGGCAATGGTTAGTCGACCAAATTACGCCGAGCACCTTGGTGTTTCTGATCAAATAAAGGCCGATCTCACCGCCCTGATCAATGCTGATTCTGTCACCCTTTGCGGCAAAAATATGTACCAATATGTCATCGTCATTGATGATCTGGATCGCTGCTCCGATGGTAAAATCTTTGAGGTGCTGGAGACTATCCGTCTGATCGTCGATCTGGAAAATATCATCGTTATCCTGGCCGTTGATCAGGCCATACTTCAAGCCGCCATGGCCAACCGCTTCCAAAAACAAAACAGCCATATCCAGTGGCCACAGGCGTTAAAACTGGGTCGTGATTTTTTGGGCAAGATCATCCAGCTTTCCATTGAACTGGATACACCCCATCCCGCCAGCATGAAACGCTTTATCTCCAGACGCCTGTTTAATGACGAGCAAAAGGAAGCCGTGATCTCGGCAAAAATTGAAGCGGGTAGAAAACAACCTGTGCCTGATTCAGAGACCACGGATGCACCCGTAAGCGCTGACGCAACCACGGTCTCAGCAGATACCGATCTGTTTAGTACCGATTTTGATTATTTCGAACAGGACGAATACGAGGCCCATGAAGCCACGGATGAATACCTCGAATCAGATGCCAATGAGATCGAATTTTTCTCCACCTGCGTCGGCGTCTTCAACATCAACAACCCGCGTACCCTGGTCCGGATACACAACACCATCACCCTGCTAAAAGGCGTCTACCCCGAACTACTCCACAACCCGGAGCAGCTCAAGACCCATGTCTATTTTAGCTTCCTGCATGAAATCTACAGCGACCTCAGCAAAACGGAACAGGAAGGCATCGGCAAACTACACACCGAACTGGACGACGACAGCCTCTTCGTTAAACACATCAAACAACTTGCCAAACAACTAAAACTGGATGAAACAGACTGGGCAGAACAGGCCAAAATCTATAAACGGGTTAGAAAACATTCTCTGCCTGGTACTAAAGCATTGTTGGAACACAGCAGGCAAACTGAGCAAGAGAGTGGAAAATAGTCAAAAAATGTGAATTAAAATATGAGTAATCATGGGCCTGGCATTGATATTATTGGTATTGATTGCGCAACAGAACCGCGTGATATTGGACTTGCCTGCGGAAACTATTCCAATAGTCATCTTGTTGTTACACAAGCACGGAAAATAGCGAAAAATGAAACAGTAGCAGATGTTATATGTCGTTGGATTCGGAAAGGCATACCCTGCCTGCTTGCGATAGATGCACCACTGGGTTGGCCTGCTGAATTGGGAGAAGAATTAAGCCGGCATACGGCAGGGGCCAGGGTTGTAACAGACCCAAATATGATGTTTAGAAGAGAAACAGACCGTCGCGTGAAACAAATCACCGGTAAAACGGCACTGGATGTCGGTGCGGACAGGATTGCAAGATCCGCACATGCCGCCCTGGAATTACTGGAAGCCTTGCGTAAAAAAACTGGAAAGAATATTCCATTGGCCTGGGACAATCACCTGAAGGACAATATATCGGCCATCGAAGTATATCCGGCAGCAACGCTGAAAATGACCGGTTTAATATCAACAGGATATAAGAAACCGGAAAACACAAAAGAGCGGAAAGATATTATTTTTGGACTGGAGCAATATTTAAGACTTGATGTGGATAAAACCATTCTTGAAAACGACGATGACATACTTGATGCAACAGTATGTTTGCTGGCAGGTGCGGATTTCCTGAACGGAAAGGCTGTCCGGCCAGATAATATGGGTACTGCAATAAAAGAGGGATGGATATGGGTAAAGGGGCAATGAGCGGTGACAAGGAAGAAGTTCACGGCTTGCCACCCTTCGACAAGCTCAGGGTGAACGGCCTAAATCTAATCCGTTGGTCCTGAGCCTGTCGAAGGGTGAGCTTGTCGAAGAGTGTTTTAAAGATGCCCCAACGCTTCCACCAGTTTTCTTAATGCCTGTCCGCGGTGGCTGAGTTTGTTTTTTTCTTCCGGTGCCAGTTGGGCGGAGGTGCAGTGGTGGGTGGGGACGTAGAAGATCGGATCATAGCCGAAGCCGTTGTCGCCTTGCGGTTCGAAGGTGATGATGCCTTCCCAGGTGCCCTGGAAGATTAATGGGGTGGGGTCGGTGCCGTGGCGCATGTAGACCATGACGCACTGGAAGCGGGCGGTGCGTTCTTTTTCCGGTATGTCTTTGAGTGCGTCCAGCAGTTTTTGCAGGTTGATCTGGTCGGTGGCGCCGGGGCCGCCGTAGCGGGCGGAGTAGATGCCGGGTGCGCCTTTGAGTGCATCCACTTCCAGTCCGGAGTCGTCGGCGATGGCGGGCAGGTCGGCCAGGGTTGCTGCGTGGCGTGCCTTGATGATGGCGTTTTCCACGAAGGTGAGGCCGGTTTCGTCGGCGTCTTCGATGTTGAATGTCGCCTGTGGCAGAACTTCCATGTCAAACCCGGCCAGCATGTGGCCGATTTCACGTACCTTGCCTTTGTTGTTGCTGGCGAGAACAATTTTTTTGCTCATTGTTTTTTCACTCCGTGTGCTCTGCGTTATACGCTGTTCGACGTAACAGGCGCAGGCCTGTTGTTACTGACTCAATGCCTCGGTCTGTTTTGCCATTAATTGTGCAATGGAATCCTTGGCCAGTCCCAGCATGGCGTCGAGGTCCTGTTGGCTGAAGGCGTCGCCTTCGGCGGTACCCTGGATTTCGATGAAGCCGCCCTTGTCGTTCATGACGATGTTCATGTCGGTTTCGCAGTTGGAGTCTTCGGCATAGTCCAGATCGGAGACCGGTGTGCCGTTGAAGACGCCGACCGAGATGGAGGCGATTTGGTTGATGAGCGGGTTCTTGTCGATCTTTTTGTTTTCCAGCAGGTAGTTGATGGCGTCGGCCAGGGCGACGTAACCGCCGGTGATGGAGGCGGTGCGGGTGCCGCCGTCGGCCTGGATCACGTCGCAGTCGATGGTGATGGTGTGTTCACCCAGTTTGCCGAGGTCCACGGCGGCGCGCAGTGAACGGCCGATCAGGCGCTGGATTTCCATGGTGCGGCCGCCCTGTTTGCCGCGAGCCGCTTCACGACCCATGCGGCTGCCGGTGGAGCGGGGCAGCATGCCGTATTCGGCGGTGATCCAGCCTTTGCCCTGTCCGCGCAGGAATCCCGGGACCTTGTCTTCCACGGTGGCGGTGCAGATGACCTTGGTGTCACCGAATTCCACCAGCACAGAGCCTTCGGCGTGTTTGGTGTAGTTGCGGGTCAGTTGGATGGGACGTAATTGGTCAGGCGCTCGGCCGCTGGGTCGCATAGGGGATTCCTTAATATATATAGTCGGGGTTTGGGAGGCGGGATTATATCGGACCTGTCCCGGGACTTCGACCCGGATTGGCCCGCTGGGTGAGTTGCAGGGACATGATTTGCAGGGCGATGGCGCTGGTGTTGTCGCTTTCCGGGGCGCTGATCAGGGTGGCCTTTTCGGCCAGCTCCGCCAGGGCGTCGGCCAGTTTGCCGCGATAGATGGTCTTTAAAATGGTTTCTTCCGACAGCGGTTCCCAGAATCCATCGGAGCAGAGCAGGACGATGTCACCGGCGCGCAGTTTGATTTCGCGGTTGATGGTGGGGATGGGCGGTGTGTCGGTCATGCCCAGACAGCGGGTGACCACATTGCGCAGGGGGTGTTCGCTGAGTTTGTCTTCGGTGATCTGACCGTTTTGGACCAGATTTTCCACCACCGAGTGATCCTGACTGCGGAAGACCGGCTGATTGTGCTGTAACAGGTAGAAGCGGCTGTCGCCCACATGGGTCCACCAGAGTCTGCCTTCCTGCAGGAAGGCCAGTACTGCCGTGGTGCCGGGTTTGATGGGGGGCTGCTGCACCTTGCCGAGTCGGTTGATGGCGGTGTGGGCGTTGTTGATCAGCTCATGTAGAAACCGGTTGGGATGTTCCACCGGAAATGCCTGTTTGTTGAAGTCTCGGGTGATGGAATCGATCAGGGTTTGGGCCGCCAGTTCACCGCCGGGTCGACCGCCCAGACCGTCACCCAGCACCATTAACACCGATTGATCTTTTTCCAGCAAAGCGACGCGATCCTGGTTTTTGCTGCGGTCTCCGACCAGGCTTGCCTGACTGACGATATATTGCATAACTACTCTCGGGAAAATTCCGCATCACTCAGCGGTTCGGTTTCCGGTCGCGGCATGAGGGCCAGCAACTCGGCTACCGACTGTGGTCTGGCCATGGGATCGACCTCCATGGCGGCATCAATGGCCTTGAGCATCTGTGCTGAATAACGTTTTTTAAAGGCGGCAGCCGCCGGTTTCATGATCTCCTTTTCACGCCGGACCGGTGAGGCCGGCGGCGGCGAGCCTTCGATGCAGGTGCGCATGGTGGCGCCCATGGCGTAGATGTCGGTCCAGGGACCCACATACCCGGCCGGGTCCAGTTGTTCAATGGGCGAGAAGCCAGGCGTGACCACCTGATTGGATTGAAACTGGCGGGTGTGCATCATCTCGTGGGCCGCGCCGAAATCCAGCAGCAGGGGATTGCCGCCGGCGCGCAAATAGATATTGCCCGGCTTTATATCGAGATGGAGCAGTCCCTTGCTGTGGATCACGCCGAGACCATGCAGCAAGGGGATAAAGACGATGTTCAAAAAGCGTTCGCTCAGATTGCCTTTGTGTTTCTTGATGTAGGACTGGAGATTCACACCCTGCTCGTAATCCATCACCATGTAAACCGTACCGTTGGCGTGGAAAAAGTTTTTTACATCGACAATGTTGGGATGCTTCAGGGTGGTGAGGGTCCCCGCTTCCTGAAAAAACAGACGCCGGCCATGGGAGAGGCGATCGGCCTGATCCTCGCTGAGGGGGATCACCTGCAGATTGCTGTTGCGCGTGGCGATACCGTGGGGCAGATATTCCTTGATCACCACCTGCGTGTCGTCAGCCAGAGAACGAGCGCGATAGACAATGCTGAACCCGCCGCCGCCGAGGGTTTTTTCAACGATAAAATTGTCGATCTTGCTCCCTTCGGGCAGAGCGTTTTCAATCCTGGACATATATTGTTATGGTCGTCTGGGTTATGATTCAGGTCAGTCGCGGGCAATATGCAGCAACCGGGACCTTCCTGTTATGTTCGATACAGTATAGACGAACTGACTCACTGATAAACAGCAAAGAAGACACCGCCATGATACGCAGTATGACCGCCTTTTCACGCAAGGAAACCACCGGTGACTGGGGTGAATTAACCCTTGAATTGAGAACGGTGAACCATCGTTATCTGGATGTTTCCATCCGCATGCCGGAAGAGTTGCGCAGTCTGGAACCCGGTCTGCGTGAGCTGATCGGCACAAAGCTGGCGCGCGGCAAGGTGGAATGCAATATTCGTTTCAACAAGGCCGAGCAGACACAAAATGCCTTCACGGTGAACAAGGAACTGGCCGGTCATCTGGCCAAGGCCAGCCGCGAAGTGGATGCACTCTTGTATAATCCCTCGCCCATCAATTCCCTGGATGTGTTGCGCTGGCCGGGTGTGTTGCAATATCAGCAACAGGATATGACGCCGGTGCATCAGGCCCTGGAGACAACACTGGTGACTGCGCTGGATGATCTGATCGCCAATCGGGAACGGGAAGGCGAAAAGCTGCAACAACTCATCGAACAACGCAGTGATGCGATCCGCGCCGAGGTGGAGAATATCCGGGCTGTTCTGCCGGAGATCATGCAAAAGTGGACCGACAAGCTGAAGCAGCGTCTGGATGAATTGAAGGCCGGTGTGGATGAGGCGCGGCTGGCTCAGGAGACGGCCATGATGGCGCAAAAGATGGATGTGGAAGAAGAGCTGGATCGTATTCTGACGCATCTGGATGAGATCAAGGGTGTGCTGGCCATGGATGAACCGGTGGGCCGACGATTGGATTTTCTGATGCAGGAGTTACACCGCGAGGCCAATACCCTGGGCTCCAAATCTGTCGACAAGGCCTCCACCAAAACCTCGGTAGAATTAAAGGTCTTGATCGAGCAGGCCCGCGAACAGGTACAAAACATCGAGTAATACCTCTACCCGCTTTTTGTCTACACAGACAATCTGAAAACGCTTGCCTATACTTTGGCGAAATCCCGCACAGGTTCAGCTGTCGATTCTGACAGGTATCGGGATTATTGCGACTGGTCATACTTATTCAAGGAGAAGGTAATGATAAGAAAAACGGTTACAACAGTACTGGCAATCATGGCGTGGATGGCAGCCTGTAATACAGGCGCGGCAGCAACATGGGACGGGACATATTTTGGTGTGAGCGGCGGATTCGCCGGCCAAGCGGCATCATCATCTACGATTATCTCCGACGTTGTAACTTATTTTAATCCCACGGACAAGACACAGCTTGACCCGCTGATGGCGCGGGAGCTGGAGGCAACCGGCGCAACGCTGGATCTGTTTATAGGGAAGAGCTGGCAAACGGCGGATCGTGTTGTCGGCGTTGAGCTGGGCTTGTTTATGTCACCCTTTGAGGAAAAATTTAATATTGGACCGACAACCTATGTCTCCCAGCCGGCCCATACCTTTCAAATGGACAGCACGATTAAATCAAATTTAGGCATCGCGATCCGTCCCCGTCTGGGTTATATCGTGAATGATACCCTTTACTATGGTGTGCTGGGCATCGCATTCCGTCAGTTTGATTACCATTTCCTCTTTACGGATACCTATCAGCCAATCACCATTCCTCTGGACAAGAGCACGTGGGCCCTGGGCTATGTGATTGGCGGCGGCATGGAGAAAAAGATGTCGGGTGACTGGTTGTTGCGCGCCGATGTGACGTACAGCCAGTATGACGCTGCGATTGATGAACAGTCACACGCAACAACACTGCCGGGAGCCGGGTTTGATCACAAAGTGGATTTCACGGAAACCAGTCTGCGGGTTGGTATCGTGAAAAAGTTTTAAACAAAGTTAAAGCTATTTTTGTATGTCAGAAACACAATCCGCAATAGGCACTTTATACATCATTGCCGCCCCCTCCGGGGCGGGCAAGTCCAGTCTGGTCTCCGCACTGCTGCAAGCAATGCACGATATCAACGTCTCGGTTTCCCATACCACCCGCGCCATGCGGCCGGGTGAGCAGAACGGCGTCCATTATCATTTCATTGATATTCCCACGTTTGAAAAAATGGTGGCTGAAGCGGCCTTTCTGGAACATGCCAACGTGTTCGATAACTACTATGGCACCTCAAAGGCAGGTATCGAGGCGGAGCTGGCGGCCGGTCGGGATGTGATTCTGGAAATCGATTGGCAGGGCGCCAGACAGGTCCGCGAGTTGATGCCGGATACCGTGGGCATATTTATCCTGCCCCCCTCCCGGGAGGCCTTGCGTGAACGCCTGACCGGTCGGGGCCAGGACAGCGAGGCGATCATCGACCGCCGGATGCAGGATGCCCGAAACGAGATATCCCACTACGGCGAGTTCGACTATCTGGTCATTAATGATGATTTCAACACGGCCCTGGCCGAATTGCAGGCGATTGTGACGTCCCGCCGTCTGCGCCGGGCCGCCCAAACCCGGCGGCAGGCTGATTTGCTGCAGGGACTGCTGGAATAAGCCTATATTGGCCGGTATACTTGTCTTCCACCCCTGAATTCTCATTGGCTTGCCGTTCGGCAGGCAATATGGAGCTTAAAGTTTTATGGCACGAGTGACTGTAGAAGATTGTCTGGATAATGTTGATAACCGTTTCCAATTGGTGCTGGTCGCCAGCAAGCGCGCCCGCCAGATCGCCATGGGCAAAGTGCCGATGGTGGAATGGGAAAACGACAAACCCACCGTTGTTGCCCTGCGTGAAATCGCAGAAGGCTTCGTCACCAACAAGATTTTGGAAGAAAAAGAGGCACCGCCTGCGGCTGAGCCGGAAGAGATGGTTGCCACCGGTATGAGTGCAGAGGCCAACCCCAGTGATGAAATCATTGAAGCCACGGCCGAAACACCGGCGTTAAAAAACGAAGACGAGTAATTGCAGGAGGCGTTAAATTAACGCCACACCCACACATGTCCACATCAAGGCGAAGGGCAACCAGGCTTTTCGCATCAGCCACCTGTGTGAAATTCTTGAAGAATATCTCGCCCCCGAAGAGGTAGCCGAGGTCTATCGGGCCTACCTGTTCGGGGCCGAGGCCCACGAAGGCCAACACCGCAAAAGCGGTGAACCTTATATTTTTCACCCCATCACTGTCGCCAAAATCCTCGCCGAGATGCGCATGGACCACAAGAGCATTGTGGCGGCCATCCTGCATGACGTGATTGAAGATACCGACATGGCGCGGGACACCATTGCCGAGCAGTTCGGTGAAGAGGTGGCGGCGCTGGTGGACGGGGTGAGCAAGCTGACCCACATCGAGTTTGAAAGCAAGGCCGAGGCCCAGGCGGAAAACTTCCGCAAGATGCTGCTGGCCATGGTGCAGGATATCCGTGTGATCATGGTTAAGCTGGCGGATCGCCTGCACAACATGCGGACACTGGATGTTATGCGGCCGGACAAACGCCGGCGCATCGCCAAGGAGACCCTGGAGATCTACGCCCCCATCGCCAATCGTCTGGGGATGCATAATCTCCGCCTGGAACTGGAAGACCTGGGATTCCGGGCCAGTAACCCGCTGCGTTATCAGGTGCTGGAAGATGCCATGAAGCGGGTGCGGGGCAACCGCAGCGAAATCGTCAGCAAGATTGAGGGCGCCATCCAGACCCGACTGGAGCAGGAAGGTCTGCCGGGACGGGTGGTGGGCCGGGAAAAACACCTCTACAGCATCTATCGCAAGATGCGCACCAAACACCTTTCGTTCAATGAAGTGATGGATGTGTTCGCCTTTCGCATTATCGTCGACAAGGTGGATACCTGTTATCGGGCGCTCGGTGCCGTGCATGGGTTGTTTACCCCGGTGCCGGGCCGCTTCAAGGACTATATCGCCATACCCAAGGTCAACGGCTATCAGTCGTTGCACACGGTGTTATTCAGTCCCTACAGCGTACCCATTGAGGTACAGATCCGCACCGAGGACATGGAAAAAGTGGCCGATGCGGGCATTGCCGCCCACTGGCAGTACAAGAGCAAGGAAAATTCCTCCAACACCAGTACCCATACCCGGGTGCGCCAGTGGTTGAGCAGCCTGTTGGAGATCCAGCAGAACGCGGGCAACTCCATCGAGTTTCTGGAAAACGTCAAGATCGATCTCTTCCCCGACGAGGTGTACGTCTTTACCCCCACCGGTGAAATTCGGGAAATGCCCCGTGGCGCGACCGCCGTCGATTTCGCCTACGCGGTGCATACCGATGTGGGCAACCACTGTGTGGCGGTGAAAATTGACCGTCGCCTCATGCCGCTGCGGACCGAGTTACTGAATGGCCAAACGGTGGAGATCATCACCGCCAAAGGCACCCGACCCAACCCGGCCTGGCTGGATTTTGTGGTGACCGCCAAGGCCCGCTCCACCATTCGCCATTTCCTCAAGAACCTGAAACGGGATGAGTCCATTGCGCTCGGCCAGCGCCTGCTGGAGAAAAGTCTGGCGACCTATAATCTGTCCGCCGGCGATATCGATCCGGAACAGATCAAATCCTTGCTCAAGGACTTCGGCCTGAAAAAGCTGCCTGATCTGCTGGAAGAGATCGGCATGGGCAACCGCATCCCCGCCCTGGTGGCCCGGAATCTGGTGCAGGAGCATTTCGGCAGCCTGCCGGAGGCCGAACACAAGATGAACCACCCGTTGATGATAAAAGGCACCGAAGGGGCCGTTGTCACGCTGGCCAAATGCTGTCGACCCATTCCCGGCGATCCCATCCTCGGTTTTGTGACGGCCGGTCGCGGCATTGTGGTCCACACCCAGGGCTGTAAAAACACCGCCGAGTTTCGCAAGTTGCCGGAGAAGTGGATCGACGTACAATGGGACGAAGAGGCGGAAGGGGATTTCCCGGTGGACCTGCGTGTTCTGGTCAACAACCAGCGCGGTGTGCTGGCGACGGTCGCTGCCGCCATCTCCGAAATGAATGCCAATATTGAAAACGTCAACATGGAGACCCGCGACGGGATCCATTCCAGCCTCTCCTTCACCGTTGCGGTACACGGCCGCAAGCACCTGGCGCTCATCATCCGTCGGATCCGCCGTATCGACGTGGTTGAACGTATAACACGCCTGCACAAATAAGTCCGACCTGCTTCCTTCGCGAGGGATGAAGCCCGCATCCCGAATATGCCATTAAAACAGGCAGCCTAAAGAAAAGCCTGCTTTGAGCCGATGCCGTAGATAGCAGGATTGCATTTCTGACGAGCCGGTTTTGCTTATTCATTACATAAATAAAGTAAATCATTTGTCGATGATGCCCGGGTTTATCGGTACTGACAGGTCGCCGGCAGTCCTGCTGTGTAACGGGGAAGTCGCGTGAAGAGAACAACAAAGTCATTCATGATGAAAAGAAAACTGGCCAGACTGCAATTCCGACAATATCTCGATAAATTCCGTATCGGACGCTTTATCCGGTTTCCTTCATTGCACAAGGGTGCGGCGCTGGTGATGCTGGTGCCGTTGATAGTGCAGGCGGTATGGCGCGACGCATTGATCCTGCAAGATGTCGATCTCTCTTTCCTGCCGTTCTTTGGTGAAGGTTATGTCATTGAGCGTTTTGACATCTCTGTCCTGATCCTGTTACCGGTATTTCTGATCACGGCCATGCTGGCGCAATGGCTGGTTAAACGTTCGGTGCAACCATCATCCCGTACCGCCGGGCAGACTCAAAATGACAAACAGACTGCAACGGTTGAGCGAGGTCCCGGCGCTGCCGGTGTGGATGATCTGAATCGTGAAGTGTTACCGATCTGGAACCGGCAAATCGAATCGGCGCGACAGCAATCGGAAGTGGCGGTCAAGGCACTGGCCAAACAGTTTGGCGGCATATCAAGACGACTGAACGAAGCCATTCAGGCATCGGTCAGCTATTCCAATGACGGTGTGAGTAACATCGGTCAGCGTGACGAAGGTTCAACCGGCATGATCAGTCAGCAGGAACTGGCGGAAATGCTCGACACACTGAAAGAAGCGATTGATGTGAAGTCGGTACTGCTGGAAAAGATCAATCAATTGAAAGATCAAACCAACGTCATGAAAGAAGTGGTTTCATCGGTGATGGCCGTATCGCGCAAGACCGAAGTACTGGCCATCAATGCCTCCATTGAAGCACGACGCGCCGGTTCACAAGGCAAGAGTTTTGGCATTGTGGCGCAGGAAGTTCGCAAACTGTCCGAACATTCGGAAAAAATGGTCAAGGACGTAGGCGAACGAATCCACCTGCTGGAACAGAAAATGGATGAGGTCATCGCCCAGACCAACATGAACGCCCATGGACCGGATGACCTCGCCCGGCAGTCCAACAAAACCATGTCGCTGTATGAACGCTTCCGCATGCTGGCCCTGAGTCTGAGTAAATCGTCAGAAATATTGTTGGTGGAGAGCAGCAACATCAGAAATGAAATCTATGAGATTCTGGTTGCACTGCAATACCAGGACAAGACCTCCCAGATCCTCATCCATGTTACCGATGACATCACCGCCCTGCATGAACACCTCGCGAAAAACCACGCCGCCGCCACCGCAACCGCCATCGATGTGGAAGCCTGGCTGGATAAACTCTATTCACGCTACACCATGGTGGAGGAATACCGTGCCCATAAGGGTGAGGATGTGGATGTTGGGAAGGTGGAGGAAGAGGATAATTCGCTGGAGTTTTTCTAGTTTGATTTCTATTTAGTGTGTATCGCTGCGCGATGCTTTAATTGGTGTTCGGTCCCGGCCGAACAGCCGGGTTCCTTTTCTTGCGCGGCCAAGAAAAGGAACCGAAAAGAAGGCCGCCCCGGCTGGTGCAGTCTTGCTGTGAAGTTTGGCTTTCATCGTGAGGCTCGCAGACGGACCCTCCCTGGCCCGGCTGCTCACAAGGCAGTATCCATACTGCCTGCTTATTTATTCTAAAAGCCAAATTTCACCGCGCACCAGCCAAAGGGGAATGATCCCACCCCTGAATATCATGTTTAAAGCAGGCATATCGATAAGCATAAACCTTGCTGCGAGGATCAGTCCCTTTGCTGCCCTGTGATTGGATTTAATTTTTGCATTGATAGCGTAGCGACAGGATGTCGCAGTTTGACAAAGGGCCAGGGAAGGCCCTTTTGTCAAACACAGGCAAAAATCAAAACCAATCACGGGTTTAGGGCAGCAAGGGCGGCCTTCTCTTTGGTGACTTTCTCTTGGCCGCGCAAGAGAAAGTCACTCGCCTCAGCCACGCAGTGGCGGGCGAAAAAAAACATTGAATAAACACATGCCCCATGCCAAAGACGCGCAGCGGCGGGCGAATAAGCAACATTAAATGAACAAAAGTGACAAATGAAAACCACGCAGCGACAGGAAAAAACCAAACCGGAAAACTACAACCACTCCGACAACATCACCCCAATCCCAAACCTTTCCCGCTCAACGTTATAGTCAATGAGTGATTCGCCATAACCCTTAAAATACTGAAAATAGACTCGCAGTCGGTTGCGATCATCGACCGGCAGTGAGTAACTCAGCTCCCAGGTTTTTCGATGGGTGTTGCCCAATGAGTTGCGGTGCATGATGCCGATCATGGAGCGTCCGGTGTGATACATCAGGCGTAATTCGCCGTGGCCGAGGTATTTTTCGATGTCGGGGTTGTCGTCGCCGATGGGATCGCCGGGAAAGGCCTTGAGCGGTTCGGTAATGCGGTGCCAGGCGATGACGTCAAAATAGAAGGGATGGTTGGCAAAGGTGAGTTGTACATAGTTCCGATCCCAGCTGCGTGAGGTGGCTTCGGGTTGTCCGTTTGACTGGTGTTTCCATATGCCGAAGTTGATTAATTCCAGTGACCAGTCGCCATAGAGCGGTTGATCTATCAGCCAGTAGAGCATCAGTTCAGGTTCATAGTTGGATTCACGAAACGGTGAAGACTGGTGTGAATTGAACATCTGCCACAATGAGAGTTGTGTATAGGCGGCATAGAGTCGTAATTGGCGATCATAGCCGGTCATGATTTGCGATTTGAAGCTGATTTGGAATTTGATCTCGGTGTCCTGCAGGGCAGGGTTTTCCTGGTGCAAATCCTTGTTGTTGGAAAAGAGAAAATAGTTTGGTTTATGGGGCAGCAGTGAGAAGGGGGTATAACGGGATTTGTCTTCCAGACAAAAACGGCGTTTGATCTGGTTGATGTGTATATTACATTCCCGAAAGATGGATTTGAGTTCTTCTTTTTGCAGGGCGACTTCCGGTTCTTCCGCCAGACTGTACCGGCTAAGGGTCATGAACAGGCAGAGTACGAGAATGGTGGTGAAAAGTTTCATCTCAATCCTTTGCGACAGCCTGCGCCATGCACCATTCAGCTCACCTAAAATTGATAACCAAAGATTAGACCGCTGTTGTTATCCTGCAATAAACCGTGCACATTCAGTCGTTGATAGCCGACTGTGAACAGCAGTGCGCCTTCATATTCGTCACCCGATTTGGTGGCGCCGGCGCCGACACTGAAGCGCAGGGGCAGGTTGTTGGGATTGATCTGGCAACAAAGTTTCAGTTTGCTGACCTGTTGATTGGCCAGGTCACGATCCTTGTCCATCGCGTCGATGATGGTTTTCTGTTTGGCTATGGTCGCTTCCTGTGACTTGATGACTTCTGTTTGTTTGTCGTTGACGGCCTTGCTGTCGGTCAGTGCCTTGTCACTTGCCGCCTTGTCGGCTTTGGCCTTGTCGATGAGCGTTCGCATGTCCTGTTTCATTTCGGCAACCAGTGCGTTCAGGCATTGATTGCGCTCCGTTGCGGTGCCGTTATCACAGGCCGCCCGGGCAAAGGGGATGCCGGTTGTCAGCAAGAGTGCAAACAAAAGACCGCTAGAGGCCGTATTTGCGGGTAAGTTCATTAATGGTTTCCTCCAGTTCCTGACCGGTGCGGGCTTTTTCTTCGCTGGAGCGTTGCGCCGCTGCGGCAAGAATGTCCAGTTGACGTTGTTTTTCAGCGGTATCGGCTTGTTGTTTGGCCAGCTCCGCTTTTTGTTTTTCGATGAAGTCATCCAGCTGATTGCGTTCCTGCTGGATCTTTTCCACATCGGCACGCAATTTTTTGGTGAACCGGCCAAGCAGAAATAACATAAATGATCCACCCAGTGCCACTCCCATGAATACCAGCCAGCCTTTGGAGTAGCCTGAGGTGACACTCCTGATGCCGGCCCAGATGGCGACACCCAGCAGGATGAAGGCGAGGATCTTGTACGATTCCAGGTGTAAAATTGTATCAAGCAAACTTTGCATCAGGCACCTCCCTGGGCCGCCGCCTTTTTGCGGGCTTTTTCGCGGCTGCGCTCGATGGTGGTAATGACCTTGTGGACCGGCCCCGAACCAAGCCCGATGATGACGCCGGATAAAATGATTCGCAGGTGTGTTTTATCGCTCAGGATCTCTTCAACCACATGCAGTGATTTGCCCACCTGGACGTAATTAAACAGGTCGATTCGGAACTGGTAGGCCAGATAGATACCGAAGGCGATGCCAATGAACTTGGCGGCCAGCTGGGTGAAGACAACCCGGATCTTGTCGCCCGAGATGACCAGCACGGCGCTGTTCTCATCAACCACCTTGTCCTTGTAACGTGCCAGGACCTTTTCCTGCAAGGCCGGTTTGGTCTTCATCATGTAACCAAGAATATTCTTCAGTTTGGTGTGCAGTTTCTCGGCACGGTGTGACCAGTGTTTGTCCCAGCCCAGCTTCAGATCCAGGTAATCAAACAGCACCTTGACCATTTCGATGAGCCGTTCTGTCAGCAGGGAGAGGGCCAGCACCAGTGTGAAAAATACAGTTGCCTGAGTGAGTGCATCTGTCATTTGTTGTCACCTCCCGTGTAGAGGTAAGGGCGGCGCATGAATTTTTTGATTTCCCCTTTGGCGGTATCGGAATTCTCCCAGGCCTTGTAGTAATACAGGACCAGATCATAAAAGTCCTGATAGGGGAAGGCGCTGCCGGGACAACCTTTATCGGAGATCAGGTTGTGCGGAATGATTGAGCCGCCGGCGCCAAAGGTGGGTGAGATACCCGGATAGATATGTGCCCAAAGGGCGACAATGCGTGCGCCGGATTCCAGTTGTGGATCCGATGGTGTGGAGGGGCCGTAGCGTCCGTCATGGTTGGCGTAGGGGACATCGCGATTGGTTTCAAAATTACCGTTAAAGGCCAGGCCCAGTGAACGTGAATTATAGCCGGCCGCATGACTGCCGTAGCGATCCCAGCGACAGAACGGATGGATCACACCGTCTTCGGTGATGACGCAGTTATAGCCGGTCAACCAGGGATTGCCCTTGCTGTCCTTGCGACTCTTGATAACACGCACCACATCATCGAATGCGGCATCGCGTCGCATGGCGGTGTGGTGGAAGATCACCATATCGGGATCGGCCTTGCGTTTGTGCACAAACTCCAGGCTGTCCCGGTCCACACCGCCCTGATACGGGATGTGCACCCAGTCGGCATCATGCATGGCCTTTTGCAATGCGGGTTTGTCGTGATTACCGGTGGATTCAATGCGGGCGGTTTTTTGTTTTTCCTGTTTGTCCTCGCCGGCCTTGATCTCATCGGTTGCGACAGAGACCTTGCGTTGTGAGATAAAGGTGATCAGGACGTTGACCGGGCCGCTGCCGGCGCTGATTAACAGGCCGGTGAAGATGTAATCCAGACTTGCTGAAAAATGGATGACGGATGAAGTACCGAGCAGGACATGGAACAGTTGTAAATCGGAGTAGGCCGCCAGGCCGATGCCGAGCAACAGCCCAACGGCATGCAGGGCGACTTCACGGTAGACGCGTGAGTCGTTGGGCGCCGTGGCCGGTTGCCAGGCGATGATATGACTGGGGACTGCCTCATTCCATTCGCGGTCACGGGTATAGCCGGCCAGTTCGGTGCGTAACTTTTCCGCTTCGGCGGTATTGTTGTTGCGGATGGCTTCATCCAGTTGTTTGGCCAGGGCCTCGGCGGCGGCTTCCTGTTGCTCGGCGGTCAAGCCGGATTCGGTAATCGCCTTGAGGTTGTTGATCTCTTTTTGCTTGGCGGATTTTTCGATGGGCGCGGGCAGGGTTTCGTTGATGGGAAAGTAACTGAAGATGTTGGTCAGGAAGCCGGTGACACGTTCAACCACCACGGAGAGTCCGAGGGCGGCAGTGAGCTTAAGCATGATAATGTTGAATTCAACCAACGATATCTCTCCTTAGAACACGGTTAATTGTTATTTTCTGTGTGTGGTCTGCTGATTAAGACTATACCAATACTTTGCCATGCGCCATTTTTTATACCCGCCTGCAAGATATGGATTATGGTGAGATATGTTGAAATAAAAAAACCTCCACGACACGGTGATGGTGTGGTGGAGGTCTTGTCGGGTTGAGTGATAAAACCGGTGATGGTTTCGATATAATTAGTGTGGTTTCACACGAAACAATCCGGCGTCCAGCGAGACGACTTCGACGCGGGTGCCGGCGGGGATGGTATTGGTGCCGGCGGACTTGTCGATCTCCACCTTCCAGTTCACCCCGGAATAACGGGTGGTACCCGGTTGCAGCAGGGTGATCTCCTGTTCAGTGACGAAGTCCAGACCGATCATGTCACTGGTTTGGGTGGTCTGGCGGGAGTCGTTTTGCAGGCGCAACAGGGTCTTCCACAGGGCTTTGGTATAGACGGCGGTAAAGACACCGAATGCGCCAAATCCCCAGATCCAGTCATTGGGCAGGATACCGATCTGCATCAGGATACCTGTAGTGAGCGCCCCCAGGCCGCCAAAAACCAGCAGCATGGTGGTGAAGCCGAAGACCAGCACCTCCAGCACAATCATCAGGAAGCCTAAACCCAGCCAAAAGACACCCTGGTTAGCATTCAAATACTCCATGGTTTAACCTCCGTCGCCGGTCTTCTTGTTCAGCGTGTTGATAATGGTCATGGCCTCTGCCACCAGATTGGAAGCGCTGGTCTGGTTGTCGGGCAACAGCACCACGGAAGATTTTTTGGCAATGGCCTCTTTGGCGGCAATCGCCTTGCCGGCCAGCTCCAGCTGGATCGCCTTCTGGCCCTGCTCAGAGATGGCGACATTACCCACCACTTCCAGCGCCCTGGCCTTGGCGTCCGCCACCGCAATGATGGCCTGGGCCTCACCTTCCGCCTTCAGGATTTGCTGGGCCTTGTCAGCTTCGGCGGCCAGTACCTTGGCCTGTTTATCACCTTCGGCTACGTTGATGGCCGCCTGGCGTTCGCCCTCCGATTCCAGGATGGCGGCTCGCTTGTCACGCTCGGCCTTCATCTGGCGTTCCATGGCTTCCAGTACGGAGCGGGGTGGTTCGATATCCTTGATTTCGTAACGCAATACCTGCACGCCCCAGGGACCGGCGGCCTCGTTGATGGCGGCGACGATATTGATGTTGAGGTTTTCGCGTTCCTCGAAGGTCTTGTCCAGCTCGATTTTACCGATTTCACTACGCATGGTGGTCTGGGCCAACTGGGTGACCGCATAGCGGTAGTTTTCCACACCATAGGAGGACTTGTAGGGATCGATCACTTTCAGATAGAGCACGCCATCAACCACCAGCGAGATATTATCCTTGGTGATGGCTGCCTGACTGGGGACATCCAGCGCCTGTTCCTTGAGTGTCGGCTTGTGGGCAACTTTATCAATAACAGGGAAAAGAACGTTAAAACCCGCATCCATGGTTCTGTTGTATTTACCAAACCGTTCTACCACGTAGGCGGTATTTTGCGGTACGAAACGAAATGATCTGAACAGTACAACGATAAACAGTATACCGATACCGATCAGGATGACATTAAAAAAAGCACTCATTTTCATCTACTCCTTATGGTAACAATTTAAAAGCAAGTTCTTTCCATGCCCGGGTCATTGTACACAAGAGACTTTGGCGGGCAAAAAAATTTCGTTTTTTTATTGCGCTTGAGCAGCTTGATCATGTCGGGTCGAGACCATATATCGTAATATTCTGATGAACTACTGTTGCTCAAGTTAATTGTAATATATTCCCCTGATCCGATTATCCCGGTCTACACCCACCACAAAGATGTGTTCCACATCGCCCATCCCTCTCTGAAACAGGAAGATGTGCAGGTCCTGCCAGATTGCAGCCAGGTCTCCCAATTCGGTATGCAGCTGATCGAGGGAATAGCGGATGGGGCCGGCTGATTCGACCTTGAGTTGTTGAATATGACTTTTGAAAAAGTCCCGGATTTCCTGCTTGTTGTGCAGGCGAAAATCACTGGTCTTGCCGTATTCAAATGCATATTCGTTGGGTACGGGCCGCCATTCATGGGTGCGTACGGCAAGTTGATCGGCGGTGAGTTTTGCAACGGTCTCAATGTCATTCTGATTGACCGCCTTGACGAACATGACAGCGATGCCGGCCCGTTCACCGGCCTGCAACCTTGTGCAGACGGTCAGTGCGAGGAGCAGACACAGGCCTGTCATAAACAGCCCGGACATTTCAGTCGTTTTTAATGAAACCATTTTTGCCACCCTTCCTGCGTTTTTAATGAAACCATTTTTGCCACCCTTCCTGATAGTAGGGAACCAGTTTATGGGTGGTCAACTCGTTAATGGCTGTATCCGACTCTGCCATGTCAGGTGGGAATTGGGGCATGGTCGCCAGGGTTGTCTGATCCAGATAACGGGTGGTGACGGACAATTTGATTTGGTTCCACTTGATGTTGTGCTTTGCCGCCAGCACAAAACCCCAGTCACCAAAGGTCGGGATATAGGCATGATAGGGCAGGGCATGCAGTTGATCATTCAGCTGTTGTTTGGATGGCGTGGCGCTGATGGTGTGGTAGATACACCAAAAGGCCTGATGGGCATAAATCGGAGAGGTGGCCTGGGTCACCATGATGCCATCCGCACTCAGATGGCGCGCCAGCAGACTGTAAAAACTGAGTGTATAGAGTTTGCTGATGGAGAGATTGGACGGGTCGGGCAGGTCGATAATGACCACATCGTAAAAATCCTGACTCTGTTCCAGAAATTTCCAGGCGTCACTGTTTACCACTTGCACGGCAGGGTGTTGCAGTGATTGCTGATTGAGTTTGCTTAACATCGGGTTATCGCGAAACAGATTGGTCATGGCCTTATCCAGATCCACCAGGGTGATCTTTTTGACGTCGGGATACTTGAGGATCTCGCGGATTGCCAGTCCGTCACCGCCACCCAATACCAGGATATGATCATGTCGACGCGCCAGTGACATGGCGGGATGCACCAGTGATTCATGATAGCGATATTCATCCATGCTGTTGAACTGTAACTGCCCGTTGAGGAACAGGCTGAGCACCGGTCCGTCACGGGTCAGGACAATCTTTTGATAGGGCGTGGTTTTACTGAAGATGATCTCGCCCACGTACAACCGGTTTTGAAAAAAACTGCTGATCTTGTTCACCGCACCAAAACCGGCTAACAACAGCAAGGCGCACAAGACGGTGGTGACGATGAGTGTGCGGGCACGCTGCAGGTTCCGGTAAAAGACATAAATCCCCAATGCGGCGACGAAACAGTTCAACAGGCCGAACAGCAACGCGCTGCGAAACAAACCCAGTTGCGGCACCAATACCAACGGGAACAACAGTGAAGCCGCCAGCGCACCGATATAATCGGCGGTGAGCACATTGGAAACATTCAGGCGCAGGACACGGTATTCCTTTAACAGGCGCACGACCAGCGGGATTTCCAGCCCGACCAGTGAACCGATTAACACACAAAGTAAAAACAGAAAGGCCTGATAACTTTCCAGATGACTGAAGGCAAAGAACAGCAGGTAGGCACTGAAGCCGCCGACGATGGCGATGACGCACTGGACGAATATAAAGGTTTCAATGATGCGTTCAGTGACAAAACGGGACAGAAAGGAACCGATGCCCATGGCGGCCATGAACAGACCGATGACCAGCGAGAACTGGAAGACAGAATCGCCCAGCAGATAACTGGAGATGGCGCCGGCCAGTAACTCATAGATCAGACCACAGACAGCGATAATAAATGTGGCAAACAGCAGCAGGGTATTGGCGCGCTGCGGCGCGCTGGTGTCATTCATGGACAGCGGGATACGGCAAGGAAGAAACCTCTGCGTGTGTTATTTTATCGCGGCGGCAATAATGATACCCAGGGCGATCATCACTGAGCCGATGATAACACCCAGTGCAACGTTATGATCCTCGCTGATCTCCTTATGCACGGAATAGGGGGTGATTTTGTCGATAATGATATAGCCCAGCGCAAACATCATCAGTCCGATCAGACTGTAGACGATGGTGGAGGCGATATGTGAAAAATGCAGTTCTGCCATCAGTTGTTCCATTGGTTTCTCCTCGCTGTAAATTGTTGCTTATTTGCCGTAGTGGCCGCGGCCGACACCGCGCATACCGTTGTGTCTGCTGCCTTCACGGGCGTTTTCGATACTCGGTTCCAGAACACCGATATCATTGATTGTTAAATATGTCGCGCCCATGGTCAGCATGCTGAACATAACAAATACCAGTTTAGTCATCGTCATCATCTCCCCAGCGCTGCTTCTCAAAACGGTTGCGGAAATGGCGGCGGCTGTAGACCATCAGTGCGAAGAAGATCAGTAAAAAGAGATAATAGCGACTGACGATAATACCTTCGGTGATATTGATATCCAGTTCGGCCCGTTGTGCGGTGGTGTCATACTCGCCGGTCCCGCCTTCCCCCCAGACGCGCAGGCTGTATTCACCCGCTTCCGGCAGTCTGAACAGTGCGGTGGCGCTGCGCGAACCTTCACTCCAGTTTTCACCACCTTCACGGCCATGGTAATAGGAAATCAGTTGCGACATGGAGAACAACGGTTCGTTGTGTTGCAGTATCTCTATGTCATACCAGCCCCAGGCATTGGACAAGCCGGAATAGAGATTGAGTTCAACCAGCCGATCCGGGTTCGTGATGGTGAAATTACGTGTTGCGCCTTGTTGGTTGCCAAGGTATTCGTCAGCAGGGATCCTGTCTTGAAACACCGGTTGACCTGAGCCCATAAACACAACTGCCAGCCACAGGAGCAGGGCGACAGGGGCAAAGAACAGACCGGCGCGACCCAGTCCGGCAACAAACGGGTGCGGGATATAGGGTTGTGCGCCATGCACGCCTTCGGGTTCGAGCAATGCGCTGTCCGGTTTGAAGATTGCCTCAATTTCCTTGTAGTCCATGTATTCACCGAACAGGTATTCCTTTTCCTTCGCGGTCTTTTCGATGGTGTAGATCCAGGGCGGGGCGATGCCTTCGGTGACGTGTACCTTGTCCTTCTGTTCTGCAATCCAGGTCAACTCGCCTTCAACAAAAGTGACGGTGGCATCATAAAAATCATAAACCTGGAACTTGCGATCCCGGGCCCTGAAAGTGGTTTTGTATTGTTGCATCACCCCGTCGGGCAGATCCCGCACCCGGCGACTGAAGACATAGTGTCCGTGGTCATGTTCCAGCCAGGCATAGCCGTGTGTCGGCGAAAACAACAGATATTCAATCCAGCGGCTGTGGTCATAGGAATGCTGAAATTCGATGACACCGATGATGGTGAACTCGACATTCTTGATCTTGCCGCTCATGCCGAGCTTAAGGGGCAGGTAAGGACGTTTGGCCTTGACAAAATTTTTGATGACACTGTATTCGTGCTTGGCATCCAAAACGGCGCCGCAATAGCCGCAGTTGATGGACTCGACATAGCGGCCGCCGCGCAGGCTGAGGGGGGCGGCGCACTGGGTGCAATTAATGGATTTAAGTTTTGTTGCAGACATGGTCAGAATAACTCGATATCAAACGGGTCTATCCAGCTGCCCTTGAACAACTGCTTCTGAACATCAAAGCACTCCAGGGTATAGATCTGCCCCTTGGCGCCGGAACAGTGCGCATAGCTGTGTTCCTCGTCGGGAAAGATCACCTCCGGTAACAGGCCGGCAACACCGACACATTTGGCGGTATCAATTTCGGTGATCTCCAGCTGGATTTTTCCCAGCGTGATTTTGCCGCCCACATGGAGTTGTTCACAATCGGGAAGGGTCTGGTTGTTACCAAGTACCTCAGACAGTTCAACGGGTGTCTCAATGGCGATATCGCCTTCATCGACACTGAGCCACTTGCCCTCGCCGCTGTCACTCTGCACCCACCATTCATCCCAGAAACCGTCACCATAATCAAACTGGATACGGCCGATGGTTTCAAAGGTCATGGCGCGATAGCGGTAGCGGCGACCGAGCTCAAAGATCGAAGGCGCCGCATTGATGGCGGATTTTTGTCCCACATGCTTGACCGCCTCATCTTCCAGAAACAACGAGGTCTTGCAGTGGTCACAGACCAGCAGCTTGATGTATTTCATGTTGCCGGGCGCCTGGGCGCCGCACACGGGACAATTCAGCATGATGAGTGGTTTCTGCCGTCCGTTTTATTTAATCAGCTTGTAACCACACTCTGAACAAAACTTCGCGGTTTCGGCATTCAGTTTGCTGCAATCGGGACAACGGACCATGATGGTGGGTTCAGCGTTGCCCTGTCCACCGCTGCCGCCGCCCTGATTACCCTGCAGGTTATTGGCGAGGGCATTGCCCATGGCCATGCCGATCCCGGCGCCGACACCGGCGCCCGCCAGACCGTCACCGCCGCCGCCGTTTTTGGCGAAATCGGTGATCGCACTGGCCGTCTGGAACTGGGTGAATTTGTTCAGATCACCCACCGCACCCATGCTGGTGCGCTTGTCGAGCATGGCCTCGACTTCCGGCGGTACGGAGATGTTGATGATATTAAATTCACCCAGAGCCAAACCGAAGCGGTCAAAGACCTGTTGAATACCGGGCTTGAGCGCGCCGGAGAATTCGTTCAAATTGGCGGCATGATCCAGGAACGGGACTTTTGATTCGGCCAGAAAATCGGAGAATTGGCTGATGATGCTGGCGCGCAATTGATCTTCGATGTCCTGCACGGTGTAACGCTCACGGGTGGCGCTGATCTCTTTCATCATCTTCACCGGGTCAGTGATGCGCATGGAATAGTTGCCAAAGGCGCGTATCCGCACCACACCAAAATCGGCATCGCGCAGGGTGATGGGATTGGGTGTTCCCCATTTGATATCAGTGAACTGATGAGTGTTGAAATAATAGACATCCGACTTGAACGGAGAGTTAAAGCCGTGTGTCCAGTGTTGCAGGGTGGTCATCACCGGCATGTTTTCCGTTTCCAGGATGTAACGGCCCGGTGAAAAGAGATCGGCGATTTGACCGTTGTAGACAAACAGGGCCAGTTGCGTCTCGCGCACGGTCAAGGAGGAACCCATCTGGATTTCCTTGTTATAGGTCGGAAAGCGGTATACCAGGGTATCGCCGCCGGCGTCATCGGTCCATTCGATGACATCGATAAATTCACCAGTAATTTTGTCCCACAGACCCATGCTGCATCTCCCTTTCAAACAGTTGCCAAATCAGAATTGAGTTTATTATTTTGAACCAAACTCTACACAAGTGCCAATTTACAGCGGCCGAAATCACATTTTTTTTACTTGAATTTGTCTGCTGCGGCAGCATTGTGGTCTATTAGTGGATTCGAATATAGCGCCGGTGGTCGAGTTTGTTCACCGGCGTAATGTGATGGTGTTGCTTTACTGCATCGCCATTATATAGTAGATTTCCAGCCTGATTATTTTATGGACAAGCACTTCACAGGAAGTGTTGTCACATAGACATGGAGTTTTGACAGCTGATGACGGACGATGTAAAGGAACAGGGGGAAGGGACCGGGGACGTTGCGACCGATGAGAGTACCGCCACGGTAATCAAAACCCCGCCACAGACAAATCCCGATGCGACCGTCGTCAGGACGGACACCGCAAAAGACGATGCCACTATCGTAAAACCAGTCGCCGGTGACGAGACCCGAGTCAGATCTGACGACAAGACGCGCATAAAAGCGGATGACGCAACCCGCGTCCAGCCAAAAGCCACACAGCCTGAGCAGGCTGACGTTGTTAAACCCAAAGCCGACGACTCCGCCGCCTTCCGTGAAGCGGAATTAACCCGTATCAGTAATGCCCTGCGCAAACAGGACAACAGCGAAGGTTTTATAAAGGCACAACAGGACGCCAATCGCGCTCTGGCGGAAAACAAGATCATCCTCAACAAACGCTTTGTGCTTGAGGCCACCATGGGCTCCGGCGGGATGGGCACGGTCTACAAGGCCCAGGACCTGCGCAAGGTGGAAGCCAATGACGTCAACCCCAATGTGGCGGTCAAGGTCCTGAACAGTAATTTCCAGGATCATCCCGACGCCTTTGTTACCCTGCAACGTGAAGCGAGCCGTTCACACACACTGTCACATCCCAATATTGTCACCGTGCATGACTTTGATCGTGACGGCGATGTGATCTACATGACCATGGAACTGCTCAATGGGCAGGCGCTGGATGAGTTGCTGCAGGATGAGCCGGCAGGTCTGCCGAAAGAACAGGCCCTGCAGATCATCAATGATTACTGTACCGCGATTGCCTATGCGCACAAAAAAGGCATCATTCACTCGGATCTGAAACCGGGCAATATCTTCATCACCGAAAGCGGATCCAAGGTGCTGGACTTCGGGATTGCGCGTATCACCACTGATGCCACACAGCAGGATCACTTCGATGCCGGTGATCTGGGGGCGATGACACCGTCCTATGCCAGTCTGGAGATGATTGAAAGACAGCCTCCGGCGGCGGCCGACGATGTGTATGCGGCGGCGGTGATCGCCTATGAAATCTTTACCGGCAAACATCCCTATGATCGCAAATCGCCCGATGTGGCGCTGGCTGAGGGGTTGACCCCCAAACGCATCGATTTTCTTTCCAAGCGTCAGTGGCAGGCCCTGTCTGCCGGCTTGCAGCTGAAACGGGCGGATCGCACCGCCACCATCCAGGCATTGCTGGATGGTCTGGTACAGGTCAAAAAGACACCCGTCTTTAAAATTGCCAGTGCGGTATTACTGCTGGTGGTCGGCTGGTTTATCTACACCAGCTATTTCACACCGGATAACCTGACAACGGCCATTGATGAGAATCTGACCAATGCCCAAAACTGTTTGGGGAAAAAGGATTATAACTGTGCCATGGATCATGCCAATGCGATCCTGAAGATCGCGCCGGATCACGCAGAAGCGATCAATGTGTTGCGGCAATCCCTGTTGATTACGATCAAACAATGTATGGCGGAAAGCAAATCGGTCGCCTGTGCGAAAGACAAACTGGCCAGACTGGAAAGTATTGCCGCAGACAGTGCCGAGACAAAACAGGCACGTGAACTGGTCAAGGCGCAAACCGAAGTGGAACAGCAGCGTGCGGGGCAGTTTGAATCCCAATTGGGCAAGGCGGAAGACTGTTTTGACAACCGTCAATACGATTGCACCATTGAAGCGGCCAAACAGGCGTTGTCAATCAGACCGGGCAATGCCGATGCAGAGGCCCTGTTTGAAAAAGCTGACTACGCCAAAAAACAGGACGCGGCGAATACGGCCCGAGCAGACAAGGTACTGGCCACCGGGTTGAAATGTTTCAAACAGAAAAACTACAGCTGTGCGATTGCAAAATCTGAAGCGGCGCTCGAATTTGCACCAAGTCACCGTGGTGCATTAAAACTTAAGAAAGATGCACAAGGTGAATTGGACAAACTGAAGAAGTCAATCATTATCGAATAATGTTTTATGGAGGATGTATGAACGTGAAATTATTTAGGGGTGTGGCAGTGGCGCTGACAGCGTTTTTCCTGACAACCGGTTTTGGTCTGGGGGATATCGGCAAGACGGTTGATCACGGAACCAAGGACTGCAGCAAGGCGGCCAACAAAAAAGCCTGTGAGAAAAGCAATACCAAGAAGAAAGTCTTCAATGCCGCGGTTATCGGTGTTGCTGCAAAACTGATCCATGACATGATCATTGAATTTAAATCCTCTCAGGTTGGTTCGGATGAGAGCGTCGTCAAGCAATATACCGCCAAGCACAAATCCCTGCCGAAAAAACCGACTCTGGTCACCTACAAATCCAGTGTCAAACCGGGTCAGGTGGTGACCGCAGGCAAGCCGGTACTGGTGGCATCGGATTTGACTGTAGTGCGTGGTAAAAGCACCAAGCAGGTGAAAATCGAGGAAGAGTTTTCCATCTATGACAACGAAGATAACAAGAAACTGTTGAAGTCATTGAAAAAGGTGGTGAATGATAAAACCAAACAGGGTGGACAATTCCAGAACGAATTCAAGTTCACTCTGCCGGTCGGGATGCCGCAAGGTGTCTATCCATTAAAGACAACCGTACTGGTGGACAACAAGCCCTTTAAACCGGTGGCGAACAAAATGCAGCTGGTGCTGCATGTGGATGAACACCAGAACTATCAGATTGTTGCCCTGGCTGAATAACAATCCCGCATAGTCAAACTGAAAACCCCGTCTCTGTGCAGGAGACGGGGTTTTTTGTTTTTAAAGCGGGAAACCTCGACTTGTCGGATCAGGCCGGTAGCAGAAAGAACTTCGCCCGTTCCAGATATTCCATGCGATCATCCAGACCGTTATAACCGCCGTTGATCTTTTTGGTGATGGCGCGGACATCATCCTGATCGGCGAGCGCACTCAGTTTGTGTGTTTTCCAGAACCAGCAGCTGACATCGACGGCGACAGCCGGATCATCCGCAAGCTTTTTGTAATTATCACCGCTGGTGAGATCCTCGCCGATTGCCTTGCCATAGGCGGTATAGTTGGCGCGACCGGTAAGCTGGATCAGGCCGCGCCCTTTGAATTTCACACCGTCGCCCGGCTGGGTGTTACCCAGATCGGCGCGGCCTTCGTATGCCTCGCCGCCGGCCAGTTCTTCGGTATAGCGTAATGAACCGCTTTCATGCGCCACCTGGGCCAGAAAGTGTGCCTGTCTGAGCGGCGTGTTGATCTCGTATTTGGGCAAGGCGCTGATAAAACCGGGACTGAACTTTGCGGCGGTGTCTTCACTCGCGTGAATCATCACACCGTGTATTTTGCTTTGATCCAGACCGGCCGGGATGCGGCTGCGCATGTGATTCAGGGTATTGCCGCCGGGATCAACACTGCCATCCGGATTGCTCTTGCCACGCAGGACGCGTTGGTACTCTTCGATCAATGCAATGGTGGCATCACCGATTTTTCCATCCGGGTTGAGTCTGGCGGCGCCGGGGATAGACCCGATATTCATGTTCAGCAGGATCTGCACTGTTTTTACATCGGCTCGATCATTTTGTCCGTTACGCCCGACACTGTTTTTTATACACACTGGCTTTCCTCCCTGTTTTATTTGCCTATTGCTGGATGATGGTACGCTGACTATTACAAGTATAGACAGGCATCACTTGCCCGTCGGCATTTTTTTCGAGCTGCGGGATCGTGTATGCTGACCACACTGTCGTGAAGGTGATCAATGTTTCAGGCTGATCCTTTTGTGCCTTTACTATATGCAGCAATCCATCAGGTGGATCTGAGCTTTACCAGGGTGTCCAGATTTGCCAGGCCAACACCTCACCCTGATTGTTGGCAAGGCTGACTTTAAGGTAATGCCATGGATCCGGATCTGCAGGAAACAGACGTTGCAGGATGTAGAGACCCGAACCGGATGGTGCCGCAATATTATCAAAGGCATCACCGGCCTTGACACTCAGGATGTAACCGGCAGAAGCGGTTTTGCCGGTGATTTTTTCTTCCAGTTCCTTGACATAACTGTGATTGACAACGGATTGAAACTCCTTGCTTTGTTGCACTTCTATTGTTCGTTGTACATGCGCTTCAAATTCAGCCGGTGTGCTCATCCCCGGATAACGTTCCTTCACCCATGGCGGAGGTTCAGGCACCATGGTTTTTTCCGGATTGGGTTGGTGGCCGTGGCCAAAGGCGACATATTTAAAAAATTCGGCATGCAAAAAACCGCAGGCAATGTTGCCGGTGTCGTTATCAATCTGTACATGGATCAGGGATTGCAGACTGCCTGCATCATGGGATGCATTCGTGACTTTTATTTTTATAGCCTGGTCATTCATGATGTTCACTCCTGTTACAAATGGTTTTCCGTGTCCTGCAATATGTTGGGGATGATCGCCTTGCGCTTATGTATTGATGAACGGCGGGATACAGATTTTTGCGCAAACCATATCGACACTGGCGGCACCGGTACAGACATTCCCTGCACAGGCATTGCCGGCACATACTGCCGCCGCGCAGGCATTCGCGGCGCAGGCATGTGCTTCGCACGCCGTTGCCGCCCCGGCATTACCGGCGGTGGCCTGGTTATTACATGCTGCGCCGCCACAGGCGGTACCGGCACCGGCTTGTGCGGCACAGGCTGCACCGGCGCATCCGGTTCCGGCACCGGCCTGTCCGGCACAGGCCGCGCCTGCACAACCGGTTGCTGTACCTGCCTGTCCACCGCAAGCCGCACCGCCACAACCGGTACCTGCACCGGCTTGCGCCTCACAGGCGGCACCGGCACAAGCGGTACCCGCACCGGCCTTCGCGTTACAGGGTGCCGCCGCCGTACATGCGGTGGCTAGCATAGCCGTCGTCGGCACCTGTATTCCGATCCGTGCGCCGCTGGCAGCATAAGCACTGACATTGGCTGGTGAAACAATGTATTTCATTGACATCCCTCCTTCGCAACAGGCCGGGTGTGAGCCACCGGTATGATGTGTTGTTGGTCTTGCCCCATGCCGGCAGGCAAGTCTGCTTCAGTAATGACGCCGGATGCCATGGCTTGCCAGATCAATCTGTCCTTGAGCGAATACTTCCACGTGGGACAGGGCAGGCCGGCGGCTTCACCCAGTGTCTCATTCGGATAGATAAACTTGTAGGGACAATAACCGGCACAGATGGGCAAGGTTGAACAGTGTTGGCAGGCCTGATTATCAAACGGTGACCAGGCCGCCCAGCGTTGCAGATTATTCTCGTCTTCCGCAGAGGCCGGTTCGAGCAGGGAACCGGTGCGATGACCGCCGCTCATGACAGTATCCCAGCATTTATGCAGGTCACCATTGGGCAGGACGACAATGGACTTGTCCTTGACTGCGCCACACAAACCCAACATGCGTGGCGGGTAGGGCAGATTGGACAGATTGCGTCGCCAGGCATGATAGATCAGGCGCAGTTCCAGATCGCTGAAGTCATGGCGTGACAGACATTTGGAAGCGGACGAGTGACAACCGGGTGTCGAGGCCTCGACCTGCGCGAAATAGATATCGATGTTGTTCTGCTTGCCGATACCGTTATCCGCCAGTCGATCAATGAGTTTGTGGATCCCTTCCGCATTACGCACATCAATGTTGACCCGGATCAGAATGCGCACGCCCAGGTTAGCCGCAGCGATGGCTTTGAGGTTATTGAAAATCCTGTTGAAGGTGGCGGCACCGCTCAACAGGTAACGCATCTTGTCATGGTGACCCGCATCTCCATCCAGCGTCACCTGGATCAGGTTAACGTTAAGTTTTTGCAAGCGCTGCACCATGGCCACATCCAGTTTGTAGCCGTTGGTGACAACCATGGAATCAAAGTGCGCCTGTTTCTCCGCGCAGATCGCCTGAAATTCACGGGCAAGTTGTTCGATACGCTTGATCCTGACCAGGGGCTCACCGCCATACCAGGCGACATGTAAATGACCCTGCTCGGGAACGGTACGTCGGGCATGGTCGAACAGGGCTTCCGCCACATCCTCACTGATGGTTTCATCAGGCTTGTCCTGTCCCTGAAAACAATAATCACAGGCAAAATTACAGGCCAGGGTCGGGGCAATCGTCAGGATCACCGCATTGGGATTGGCGCGATGACCATGGTATTCCTGACGGAGCAATTCGAATTCATCAATCGCGGTATCGACCAGATAACCACCCATCAGGAAATCCTCGATGGATTGATGATCGACGTCGGTTTCGCCCTGGCTGAGTTCGTTAAAGCGAAGGTATTCGTCGGCTTCCCAGAGTGCAAAGCCGCCACTGGCGGAATTGTAGGCAAGCATCCGATCATTAAGCAAAGGGATCAACGTATTGTAACGCGAGGCATAGACTCTGGGCATGTAACATTTTCCATTTGTTATTGTTGCTGTTATGTTTGAGTCTATTGTGATACAGCGGCAATAAACTCCCTGTAACAAAAATTACTTAATGCCGGTTACTTCTCGTACATAGAACGAATAGTACAATTCAGTACAAAGTCAAATAACGCTGCGATGTTGATGTTATCAAGATGTAATTGTTGAATGATTTTATCGGGTAATCATGGTGCACACTGATCTGTATGCCTGTTTTCTGATTTCGGCAGACTGATGGGAAAGAAAAGGAACAGGCTTGCCTGTCAGAAATAGTAATAACAATCGCCGGACATGTGTGGTGAGAAAATACACAGCATAGCCCGACGGCTTCCGTTCAACATTACGGTTGTGTTTTGTTCCCACAATATTCCTTATACAGAATCATATACTCCATAATGATATCCACCGCTTTTTGGCGCATGTTTTGTCGTCCGTGAAACTGCTGTATCACCCCGGTGGGAAACATATAGCGATCACACCAGGTATATTTTTTGTCATCCTGTGCAATCACCAGTGTGGTAATCAGCGCGACGGTAAAATCATTCGGTAACTTGCCCTGCGCGCGCTTTACCATCTCGCTCGCCTCGGCAACATCAAAGTAATTATCCAGCGCCTTCATATACCCGCGCAGGAACAACACGCGGGCCGGCTCACTGGAGGTGTCAATTTTGTTGGCGATATCCGGTCGCACCTGGCGCAACAATTCAACAAACCGAACCGCATTGGCCTTACCGTTAAAATCCCAACCCAGGGCATTGACCATGGCCGCGGCATGATCCATCGGTGTCTGGTCATCCACCAGCAGGGCTGCACTCTTCTCGGATAAGCCCCGGTCATTGATGATCATCTGTACCGCCGGCAGATCCTGATAGGCCTGATAGAAATCGGTTGATGTCAGCGGCGAATCGGCAAATACCGGCCGGCTGAGCAACAAACAAAGAATAATGCAGAGTTTTTTCATAGAACCATTTCCCTTAAAAGCATGACAGTGCACCAGAGTGCTGTTTTCTTGAATATAGACCAGAATAGTGAAACCGTCATGAAAGACCGGCCGGGTAAAACAACGGGTGTGTGTGATGCGGCGGGATCAGACTTAACTGATGTTACCTTGAGCCGGAACCGTGCGTGTGCAGGACAATTAAAAAATTTCTGCCAGCCATTTGTCCGGATTTTTTTCATTTAACAGGTTGGTGATTTCCTGTTTTGTCTCACTGCCCAGGCCGGTGCTGTTTAACCAGCTTTTCCATTTTTCTGCGTCATGTCGATACACCAGCCAGTGTCTGTTCATCGAAAAGATGTTCTGCAGTGTCGCCGGCGTTAAATTCGCAAGAAATTGCCGGATCTGTGCATCCTCCTCGGCGGAGGAGAAAAAAGCCAGCGCGGTAACGCCACCGGGACACAGGTTGTTGATATCTGCATCCGTTGTCGCACATGCCTGCTGGATAACCTGCAAGGTGGCGGCAAAAGCCTCTGCACGCGATGTGTCAAAGAGCTTTTGTTTGGCGGATTTCGCCAGGGCATAATTATTCAGACACGGCTGGTCATGATATTTTTTACATCGCTCCAGAGAAGCGGCGGAGCGAGGAAAATCCTTGGCATAATGGATCAGTCGCAGATGTTGGAACGTGGTTTGAGTCTGACTGTTATTGCTGCACGCAGTCACCATGGCCGTTAATGCCAGAATTGAAAGCAGGGTGGCTTTCATGGGAACGTTTTCCATTCAACCGGAGCGGTTCCGGCTTGTTCCGTTTCAAGTCGCTCCAGAACATTCAGTCCGCGCTTGCCTTTGCCGATGACGCTAAAGGTGATTTTGTTGGTTGAGCCTTCTGTGGGGACTCCAAATACCTGATGCCATTTTTCTGCAAAGCTGCGAGTTTGACAGCCGTAAAACTTCGATGGTGTGGCGGACGCGGATTTAAATTTTTTCGCAAGGTGGCTGTGAGCCGTGATATCTCCCTGTTCAATAAAATCTCCGCTATTGGCTATCGGGGTACATGAGTTGTCATGGGATAGACTCAGAAATAAATGTTTATCCGTTGCGTGACCGCTGTACCAGAACCTTGAGATAGAGCCATCCGGCAGTTTGGCAATTTCTGTCCAGATATCGCCTTTCTTTTTAAGTCCGTGATAGCGAATACCCTGGTTTGCCGCAAACTGCTGTATACGGTGCAGGTAGTTCAGCGCACCTTTTTTTGTTATGGCGTCAGCGGCAGCCTTGCGTGTGTTATGCAGTGGTGTATCGTAGAGTTTTGCGGCAGGCCATTCAGAAAGTGTGATCTCACTGTCATCATCCCAACGATTTTTATAGGGTGGTTCATAGACAAACCAATGTATGATCTCGCCGGACTGTTTCTTCCACAGATTTTTCTGTGCAGCGATCTGCATGGGGACGACATAATTTTTCCAGCTTTTATCGTGGGCCGGGTCACAGGAAGCATATAAACCGGGTCCACCGATGAGAACAATAAAATGATCCGGCATGTTATTACTCCTGGTGTGTGTTCAGTTAGTCCATTGTTATCCGTAATCCTATGCCATTCTGAATTGAAATGGAATTCGTGATGTTACAGACAGGGGATAGCTAGCGTGTTGCGATGTGGCCGGTCGTATGTCAACGGTGAGGTGATGGAGAACCTGACTAAATTTTAACCACCACACCCCTCGCTGTTTATCGTAAGATACCCCATCGCATATTCCACATATAAATTAGAGGTGAGTCATGGCAAGAGAAATCATCCATACCGACAAGGCGCCGCAGGCCATCGGGACCTATTCACAGGCGGTGAAGGTGGGGAAGACGGTGTATCTGTCCGGGCAGATCCCGCTGGTGCCGGAGAGTATGGAGCTGGTGGCCGGGGATATGGAGGCGCAGATCCGGCGGGTGTTTGATAATTTGCAGGCGGTGGCTGTTGCGGCCGGTGGTGGTTTGCAGGATGTGGCCAAGTTGAATGTCTTTCTCACCGATCTGACGCATTTTCCGTTGGTGAATCAGATCATGGCAGAGTATTTTCAGCAGCCCTATCCGGCCAGAGCGGCGATTGGGGTGGCGTCGTTGCCCAAGGGAGCGGCTGTGGAGATGGATGCCATTATGGAGTTGGCTTAAGTTGTCAATGATGATGGAGTTGGCTTAAGCCGCTGAAGTGAAGTAGAGACGATATTAATTTGATCCCCTCACCCCGGCCCTCCCCCTGAGGGGGAGGGGGTAAGCGTAATGAACCAGACTGCACGACAATCTGATACTGCTGATCTGCCCCTGACGAAGTTGAAAGGCGTCGGTCCACGCGTGGCGGAGCGGTTATCTCATTTGGGTATCAACACGGTGCAGGATCTGTTGTTCCACTTGCCCTTGCGTTATGAGGATCGCACGCGGATTACGCCCATTGGTTCATTGCGCCCCGGTGATACGGCGGTGATTCAGGGCAAGGTACAGTTGACCGAGGTGAAGTTCGGCAAGCGGCGCATGTTGTTGTCGCGGATCGGTGACGGTACCGGCATGATCGGTTTGCGTTTTTTTCATTTCAATGCGCAACAGCAACAGAATCTTGCCCGCGGTGTGACGGTGCGTTGTTATGGCGAGGTGCGTGTCGGACAACAGATGCTGGAGATCGCCCATCCGGAATATCAGCGGGTTGATCCGGACAGTATTCCCGAGGTGCAACCGCATCTCACCGCGATCTATCCGGTAACAGAAGGCCTGCATCAATTGAGTTTGCGCAAGTTGACCGATCAGGTGCTGGATCTGCTGACGCAGGATCGGCTGGTCTTGCCGGATCTGTTGCCCGCTGATCTGATCCGGCAGGCCGATCAGCCCGAATTAAAAGCGGCCCTGCTCTATATACATCGTCCGCCGCCCGATGCACCGCTGGATGTGTTGTCGGAAGGCCGCCATGTGATGCAACAGCGACTGGCTTTGGAAGAGTTGCTGGCGCATACACTGAGTCTGCGCAAATTGCGGCATCGTTCCCAGCAACAACAGGCGCCGGTACTGAAAGGTGCCGGCGCACTGATCAATAATTTCATTACCGCCTTGCCCTATACCCTGACCGGTGCGCAACAACGGGTGGTGAGTGAAATCGAACATGATATTCATCAACCTGTTCCCATGCAGCGCCTGGTACAGGGTGATGTGGGTTCAGGTAAAACAGTGGTGGCCGCCATGGCGGTACTGCATGCAGTGGAGGCAAAACTGCAGGCGGCGGTGATGGCCCCCACCGAGATTCTGGCGGAACAACACTTTCGCAATTTCAGTGACTGGTTAACCCCGTTGGGCATACACGTGGCATGGTTGTCGGGCAAGTTAAAGGCGGCGGCGCGAAGAAAGGCGCTGGCATCCATTGCCGCCGGTGAGGCGCAGGTGATTGTCGGTACCCATGCCCTGTTTCAGGAGCAGGTGGAGTTTGATCGGCTGGGCCTGATTGTGGTGGATGAACAACATCGCTTTGGTGTGCATCAACGTTTATCGCTGCGCGAGAAGGGGGCGCAGAACGGTCAACATCCCCATCAGTTGATCATGACCGCCACGCCGATTCCGCGTACGCTGGCCATGACGGTGTATGCGGATCTGGATTGTTCGGTCATTGATGAACTGCCGCCGGGGCGCAAGCCGGTGGAGACCGTGGTGTTGCCCGATCAGCGACGCGATGATGTGGTGCAACGGGTGGAACACGCCTGTCGTGAAGGTCGTCAGGTCTATTGGGTGTGTACCCTGATTGAAGAGTCCGAGGCCTTGCAGTGTCAGGCGGCGGAAGACGCGGCGCGTGAGCTGGCCGAGGTGCTGAGTGAGTTTCGGGTTGGTCTGGTGCACGGCCGCATGAAGGCGGATCAAAAAGAACAAACCATGGCGGCCTTTAAAAACGGAGAACTGGATTTATTGGTGGCGACCACCGTGATCGAGGTGGGGGTGGATGTCCCCAACGCAGGCTTGATGATCATCGAAAACAGTGAACGGCTCGGCCTGTCGCAGTTGCACCAGTTACGCGGTCGGGTGGGGCGCGGCAGTCAGGCCTCGGCCTGTGTGCTGATGTATCACGGCCCGTTATCAGAAAATGCCCATGCCCGACTCGGCATCATGCGTGAGACCAATGACGGCTTTGAGATTGCCCGCAAGGATCTCGAACTGCGTGGTCCGGGTGAGGTGCTGGGTACCCGCCAGACGGGCCTGATGCAATTGCGGATTGCCGACCTGCAACGTGATCAGGCACTGTTACCCAAGGTTATGCAGAGTGCCGATATCCTGCTAAAGTCTTACCCTGATAATGTTGAACTTCTCATCAATCGCTGGATAGGTAACGCTACACAATATGCCGAGGTCTAGACGTCATCGCCGCACATTGCAGCATCCCCATCAAAACCGTTTTGGCCAGCATGCCTTTGAACCGGTTTGGCGTCCGCGCCGTCATTTATTCAGCGAAGATATCCCCGCGGCGGAAAACTTTTGGTTGTTTGATGCCTCATCACTGACGGCCCGCATCCTGCAAGCCTGTCATGACACCTTTCGGGTGGAAGTGATCTCGCAAGGTTGGCAACGGCCCATGTTGAACGAGGAACAGTGCTTGCGGATCAATTACCGCTGCAATGCACTGGTGCGACAGGTGCGACTCTATTGCGGTGACAAGCCCTGGGTGTTTGCCCGCACGGTGATTCCCCGCGAGACCCTGACCGGGGCGGAAAAACATCTGGCCCATTTGCAAAACAAACCACTGGGCGCCGTGTTGTTCGCCAACCCGACCATGCGCCGTGGTGAGGTGGAAGTGGCGCAGATCAAACCGGGGCAGCGTCTGTTTCAAACTGCCACCGCCGATATGGCCTGCAAACCGGCGAGTATCTGGGGGCGACGTTCGGTGTTTTATCTGCACAGCAAGCCGTTGTTGGTGAGTGAGATTTTTTTGCCGGATATTTTGCAGGTGAAATAGTCTTCCTGCAGGCCGGGCGACGCCGGTCTTTCGTTGTTTACAGGATAACGCAGAGCCCGCAGAGGCTGCTCCTGGTCATCCCTGACCCCGCAGCATAAGTATATCCATATACAAACCGCAGAGAACGCGGAGTTGTATTTCTTGTGTCGTCGATGGGTTTCAGGCCTGTGCTCCTGCGGACAACCCGGCAAGTAACAACAGCTGTCACTGCGTGGTACGTTGCGTCTTTTCCGGGTTACAATGCCCGCCATGAAGACCAGCCAAATCATTAAAGATCGTCTTTACCAGTACTGGTTGCTGATGCGTTTTCACAAACCCATCGGTATTTTTCTGTTGTTGTGGCCGACGTTGTGGGCTTTGTGGATTGCTTCAGCCGGCAAGCCTGACTGGCATGTGATGTTTGTGTTTGTCACCGGTGTGGTGTTGATGCGGGCGGCCGGTTGTGTGATCAATGACTATGCGGATCGCAATATCGATCTGCATGTGGCGCGGACCAATACGCGGCCGTTGACGGCCGGGCAGGTTTCCGCCAAAGAGGCATTGATCTTGTTTGTTGTGCTGTGCCTGACCGCTTTCGGTTTGGTACTGACATTGAATACCTTCACCATCCTCTTGTCTTTCGGTGGTGCGGCCCTGGCCATTATCTATCCCTTTATGAAGCGTTATACCCATTTGCCCCAGGTGGTGTTGGGCATGGCCTTTGGCTGGGCGGTGCCCATGGCCTTTGCGGCGCAGACCAATGAGGTGCCGCGGGTGGCCTGGATGCTGTATGTGTTGGCGATAATCTGGCCGGTGATCTATGACACCATGTATGCCATGGTGGATCGAGAAGATGATCTGAAGATCGGAGTGAAATCCACCGCCATTTTATTTGGTGATGCGGATCGGATCATTATCGCCGGGTTGCAGCTGATCCTGTTTGCGGGTTTCTGGTTGTTGGGCAAGCAACTCGAACTGGGTTTTTCCTATTATTTCGGCCTGTTTCTGGCGGCGATCCTGGCGGCCTATCATCAATACCTGATCCGTGATCGGCATCCTGCCGCTTGCTTCAAGGCCTTTTTGCATAATAACTGGCTGGGGGCGGCGATCTTCCTTGGTCTTGTCTTTGAATACCTGTAAAAACCGGTAACATGAGTAAGGGGTAGATTGTAAAATAATCTTAATCCGGACTTGTGAAGGAATTATTTACGGTATACTTCAAAGTGCTGTGCCTGTCACAGAAAATGTATTCCCCTGATGATATTCATTGAATTGCGTAACACGGTTCCGATGATGAAAAGAGTCCTGACAATAACAACCGGTCTGCTCCTCTGCGGTGTGACAACACAGGCCGTTGCGCAGGATCATGAACGGGAACTTCTCGCCCCCTCGCTGCAGGTTCAGTTTGAGAAAAACCCCCTGTATGTACCACTCAACAGCACCAACCCGGCGCTGGGTGACAGTACGCCAACCGCTCGCAACAACAGCTTCCTGAAACAATATGGTGCAACCCTCTCCTTTCCGGTGAAACATGACAAGGTCAGTTTTGATCTGGGGCTGGATTTTCGTTTCTATGAAAAGAGCGGTGTGCAGGATATGTCACGTTTCGGTGTGGACAGCTTCGGCCTGAACCTGAAAGGCCTGCCGGTCCCCATGGTCTATGGTCAGGCCCTGTTTGAACTGCCGTTTGAAGGACTGACCGCCAGTCTCAGCGGCCGCCATCGCAGCAACGGCGATCAGCGCGATGCCGATTTTGATTACCGCGCCAAGATCTCCTACGAATGGAAAAACGGTATCGGGCTGGAAGGCGGCTGGCAGCATCAGCAGATGAACCTGGATCAGCACAATGATAACGAAGTGTTCCGGGTGGAAAGCCTGTTCGTGGATATGAAATACAAATTCTAGCCGGCTTGCCTGATGCACCACCCTCCCTGGCGGTGCAAACGCGTTATTTTGCTTCTTCCAGCGCCTGCTTAATGGTCATCTTCACATCTTCCGCCCTGGTGGTTTGTAATGCCTCTTGCAGGGCGCGTTTGGACTCTTCACCACCGATGGCAGCCAGCGCCTTGGCCGCACGGCTCTGATATTGCGCGGTGAGTTTATCGAGGTAGAGTTGGACAAACTTTTCCTTTGGCAAGGTTGGTTTGGAACGCGGATGTTTTTCGCTGTAGGCGACCAGTTCGTCATAGCGTTTTTCCAGTTCCAGCCTGTAGAGCTCCGTGCTCGCCGGCGCCACCCCTTTTTTCAGGGTACTCATAAACATGGGCTGTAACCGTTTGCTGTGGACCAGGACCGCCTTCAGCTCACCTTCCGTACACTCTTCACATTCCAGCCAGTTGACCATGGCCGTTCTGGCGGCTTCGATCTCCTGGTAATTTACTGTGGGGGTCTTTTTATTGTCACAGGCGGTGAATAACAAACCGGCAAAGACCAGCAGACACAAGCGGAGAACCGCTCCTGATGATTTCATTGAATGTTTCATGACTGATCTCCTGTAACAATTAGTGCGGCGTTGCATCCAGGGTGAGCACCGGGCAGGCCGCACTACTGACATCGGGCAGACAGGTTTCGGTCGGGCCGGTCCGGTCACCGTTCACGTTGAGCATGGATGTGGTGTCGGTGTTCAGCCGGAAGGTCTGGGCGACGGTAAACCAGTTGCGGGTACCGGGACCGCCGCCCCACATGATGTTGTTATTGCCGAAGCCGGCTACACCGTTGACATGCCCCCAATTACCGGAGGGACGCAGGCCGTAGGCATGACCGATTTCATGGGGCAGTGAGCCAAGATTGGCGATGGTGCCGATAAAATTCATATTGCGATCGGCACCGCAATTCACCCCGGTAAAGGCACTGTTGACATAGTAGATGTTCAGCCGATTGCCGGTATACCAGGCGCTGCCCTGCAGGTTACCGACAGTGGCTGCAGTGGGGCACCCGGTGCCAATAGTGTTGATGGCGGTGTTGTTGCCGGTGACATTGGTATAGGTCGGGTTAAACTGGATACCGGTATTGTTCTGGTTATACAACAGATTGGCATTCGCAAAATCATTTTGGGCCGCTGTTAAAAGCGCATTGGTGGTGGCCCAGACACTGACCGGCACCGTAATCACCGGTTGCAGGTTCACGGTATGGGTATCACCGGCATTGTCTGTCCAGGTATTGACGTTGTTCTGATAGGACATGGCATTGTCATCGGAAAAGACCGCGACCGTGGATCGACAGGCACCTTTGGATTTAATGTTGCCCAGAAACGCCGTGCCGGTGGTACGGACGATCTGATCGTTATTGCAGGCAGTGGTACGATTATCCATGAGTACAATGGCGCTGTCGGTACTGGTGTTGTTGTTCAGCACAATCCGATCCAGTTTCAGGACTGGTGGGCACGGGAACTTGATATACCGATACCGGAATGAGTTAACCTGGAATCTACCGCGAAATTGTCGTACTTCAAGACCGCTGCCGGTATCCGTTTCCTCTGCTGCGGTTGCCTGTATATCCTTGATCATTTGTGTCTTGAAATACGCAACGGGAACGGCACCATTAAACATTTCCGGCAGGCCGGAAACGACCGTTTCACCGGCACCCATAATGATCTCACCTTTTTCATTCAGTTTACCGGCGCCGCTGATTTTCAATTGGCCAAGACTTTTCTGATCCAGCCCTTGCAGGCGCATGGTGGCACTTTGCAGAATGGTTTTGTCGACGAAAATGCGCCAGTCAATGTAACCGGGACCGGGGCAACCGGGACAGCAGTCAACTACCTCGCAACCAACCGGTATGGGGATTTCCGGGATTTCGATGATATCCCTGGGACAAAACCGGTAGACGATATCCCAGTGCAGCGCATGTGCCGTCGGCAGTCCGCAAGCGAGGAGTGTGATAACAGACAAAAATCTGAGAAATCGCATGACAGACCTCCTGTATGACATGAATATATAACTATTGGTGTAACGCGTTACCGCTGCGGAACAACAATGCGGAGTCCGGCGGACTTCCTTGTCAGGAAAATCGATGCAGAAGCGACGTACTGCAAGCTATACGAACGTAACAGTTTTTGTGGAAGATTAATGGCAGGAAAGTCAGATGCAATGCGTTGAAATGATCAGCTCCGTTTCCTCTCCCTTATAAAAGAAAGCATAGACCATCTGCACACCATGAACAATGTTGAATACTTTTATAGAGAGATAATGAAAATTTAATTTACGTTTAAGCATGCACGAAAGTTGTTGTTATGCAGAACAGTCATGTTATACAGAGGATACTGTTGTTTGTGTCCGTGTATTGCATGACACAAAGCAGTTACTGCAATTGTTGTGTATGTACCAATTGTTCAGTCGATCACGGCGCGCGCCACACTCCAGATCCGGATCTGTTCCACTCCCTGTTTGCGGAATAAGGCGGCCGTTTCATTCACGGTATGACCGGTGGTGATAACATCATCAATGATGGCGATATGTTTGTATCGGCATGGTTGCCTGAGTGCAAAGGCATGGCGAATATTCTGGCGACGAGCTTTGGCGTCCAGACCGGTTTGGGGCGCGGTATGACGTGTGCGATGACAAAGATCCGCATCCACCGGTATGGCGAGTTGCTTGCCGACACGGCGGGCGATCTCCAGGGATTGATTAAAACCCCGCTCGCGTATGCGCTTGGGATGCAGCGGTACCGGTATCAGACATTCCGGCATGGGCGGGGCATTTGCCTGTAACTCATCGGCCAGCAGATCCCCCAGCAGACGGGCGGCCGCCAGGCGCTGATTGAATTTCAAATCGGTGATGAGTTTGGCCAGCGGTGACGTGTAGCGAAAAGCACTGATGGTCTGCTCGAAGGGCGGGGGATGTTTCAGACATTCACCACAAACCAGCTTCTCACTGCCGGCCAGGGGTTTGGCGCAGACCGGGCAGGGGCGTGTCAGTCGCGGCAGGGCGGCATGGCAGGCATTGCACAGGTCACGCCCGGCTTCTCCCGCCGCACCGCAGAGCATGCAGGTGGGGGGAAAGAGGAAAAAGTGGATATTATTTAGCCATTTGTAAACCATCTCAACTCCCTTTGGTTGACAGCAGAAAATTGCGCCCTATCATTCCCTGACCTGACCAGTGTAACCCGGCTCCCATGACAGAATCAGCAACAAAAATTATCTCCGGCAAAAGCGCCCGCAAGACGGCCGGCCTGTTCAATATCGGCAATATACTGGCCATGGCCCCCGGTCTGTTTGTGGTGCCCTTCAGTCTGTTCGGGCAACCGGCACGGATGACGTTGATCATGATGCTGATCCTGATGATTGTCCCGTCCATTCTCTGGTTCGCCGCTTCCATTGTGATCTATATCATCGCCCGCCATCATCCCAATGAGCGGGCCGGTCATTACACCCAGCAGGCGGCCTATCGGTATTACGGTGTGGTCGGGGTGATTGTCGTTGCCGGCACCTTTTACGGCACCAATGCGAATTACTGGATCATTACCTGGGCGGTTTGCGCGCTGGTGTTGATCCCCTGGTCGATCCTGGATCTGATCCGAATTTATAAAGAAAACTGGCAGGACATGACTGTCGCCGATACCCATGCAGAGGAAACACAACAATGAATGCACGCGTCGAGGATTTTAACGCCGACGATTTGCGTCACGACTGGAGCGTGGCGGAGATCAGCGACCTGTTCGAACAACCCTTTAACGATCTGTTGTTTCAGGCCCAGAGCCTGCATCGGCAGCACTTTGATCCCAACAGCGTGCAGGTCAGCAGTCTGCTCAGTATCAAGACCGGCAAGTGTCCGGAAGATTGCGCCTACTGTCCGCAAAGTGTGCGGCATGATGCGGAGTTGAATGTGGACCCGCTGATGCCGCTGGCTGAAGTACTGGACGCGGCCGGCAAGGCAAAGGCCATGGGCTCGACCCGTTTTTGTATGGGAGCCGCCTGGCGCAGCCCGAAAGACAAGGACCTGGACAAGGTCATCGACATGGTCAAAGGCGTCAAGGCGCTGGGTATGGAGACCTGCCTGACCCTGGGCATGTTGACGGAAAAGCAGACCCAACGCCTGAAGGCGGCGGGTCTCGATTATTACAACCATAACCTGGACACTTCACCGGAATTTTATGGCGAGATCATCTCCACCCGTACCTATCAGGATCGACTGGATACCCTGAGTCATGTGCGTGATGCCGGCATTCATGTCTGCTGTGGCGGTATTGTCGGCATGGGTGAGACACGACGTGATCGGATTGGCTTGTTGCAACAGCTGGCCAATCAACCCCAACACCCGGAAAGTGTGCCCATCAATATGCTGGTGCGTGTGGAAGGGACACCGCTGGCCGATGAGTCGGAACTGGATCATCTGGAGTTTGTCCGCACGCTGGCGGTGGCGCGCATCATGATGCCGCATTCCTATGTGCGTCTGTCAGCCGGTCGTGAAAAGATGAGCGATGAATTACAGGCACTCTGTTTCCATGCCGGCGCCAATTCCATTTTTTATGGCGAAAAGTTGTTGACCACCACCAATCCTGATACCGAACACGATATGGCGTTGTTTGCCAAACTCGGTATCTCTGTCATGCAATAAATCGCGGTCGGCCGGTGATCGATTACACCTCAATCCGGGATGAGCTGGCACAACGGCGTGTCGGGCATCATTATCGCGTGCGCAAACTGGTGACCACGGCGCAGGGCGTGGAACTGGTCGCCGATGGCAAACCGGTACTGAATTTTTGCAGTAATGATTATCTGGGCCTGGCCAATCATCCAAAAGTGATTGATGCCTTTGTCACTGCCGCACAGGAATTTGGGGTGGGCAGTGGCGGGGCGCATTTGATCGCCGGTCACAGCACCCACCACCATGCACTGGAAGAGGAACTGGCCGCCTTTACCGGACGGCAACGTGCGCTGATCTTTTCCACCGGTTATATGGCCAATCTGGGTATCATCAGCGCCCTGTTTGGTCCGGGTGATACTGTTTTTGAAGATCGTCTCAACCATGCTTCGTTGCTGGATGCCGGTCTGTTGTCGCGGGCGCGCCTGCAACGTTATGGACATAACGATGTGGATTCGCTGGCGGCCAAACTCTCAGAGAGCAAGGCGCAGAATCGTTTGATCGTTACCGATGGCGTTTTCAGCATGGACGGTGATGTGGCGGCATTACCGCAACTGGCGACACAGGCCCAACAACACAACTGCTGGTTGATGGTGGACGATGCACACGGTATCGGTGTCATGGGGCAGCAGGGGCGCGGTTGTCTGGAGCATTTCCAACTGGAGGCGGAGGATGTACCGATCCTGATGGGCACCTTCGGCAAGGCCCTGGGCACGTTTGGCGCCTTTGTCGCCGGTGACGAGGCCCTGATCGAAATCCTGATCCAGAAGGCGCGCAGCTATATCTATACCACCGCCATGCCCCCGGCCGTGGCGGCGGCCACACGCGCTGCGTTACAACTGGTGGATGAAGAGGCATGGCGACGTGAGCACTTGCACCGCTTGATTAAACGTTTCAGGCAAGGCGCCGCACAGCTGGGAATGGATCTGATGGCGTCTGATTCCGCCATCCAGCCCCTGTTGGTGGGCGAGGCGGAACAGGCACTCCACCTGAGTGAGCAATTACTGCAACACGGTATCCTGATCAGCGCCATCCGGCCGCCGACGGTGCCGGCCGGTACGGCGCGATTGCGGATCACCCTCTCGGCGGCACACTCGGAAACCCATATCGATCAAGTACTTGACGGTCTCAACACGGTGCTGCAACCATGAATCCCGACCATTCCACACAGGTTTCCCGTATATATATAGAATCTGCCGGCAGCGGTCCGGACCTGGTTCTGTTGCACGGCTGGGGCATGCATGGCGGCTACTGGCAGGGCATGGTTGCGGAACTCGCCAACACTTACCGCGTGCATGTGGTGGACTTGCCGGGTCATGGTCACAGTCCTTATCAACATGAACAAACGCTGGATGATTTTGCCGCCGGGGTGGTGAAGGCGTTGAGTGAACAGGTAACTGCGCCTGTGTTTCTCATGGGTTGGTCGCTGGGTGGTTTGATCGCACAACAGATCACCGCATCATCTCCCCAACTGGTGCAACGTTTGCTTCTGGTGGCTAGCAGCCCAAGCTTTATTCAACGGGAAGGCTGGGCCGGCGCCATGACACCGGAGGTACTACAGGGCTTTGCGGATAATCTGGCGCTGGATTATCGCGGCACACTGAGTCGCTTCCTGGCCCTGCAAGTGCGCGGCAGTGAACAACAACAACAGGCGTTGCGTGAATTGCGGCAACAGATGTACAGCCGTGGTGAACCCGATCTGCAGGGCTTGCGTGTCGGGCTGAGCCTGTTACGTGATGTGGATTTGCGCAGTGAACTGTCACAGATCACCCAACCGGTTTGTTTGCTGGCCGGAGAAAGAGATACCCTGGTGCCGGCGAGTGTGTGTGAAGGGATGCAATCACTGCTGGCGCAGATCGAAACCCATGTCATACCCAGGGCGGGCCATGCCCCTTTCCTGTCACATCCCGCCTTATCGCTTGACGTAATTAAAGCCTTTTTTGCTCATGCCTGAAAAAAACACGATAGATAAACAACAAATGCGCCGGTCTTTTGAAAAGGCCGCTGCCGGCTATGATGATGCCGCCTTTCTGCAACAGGAGATCGGCGATCGGGTGGTGGAGCGTCTGGATTATATTCGCTTTGAACCCAGGCGTGTGCTGGATGTAGGAGCGGGCACCGGTTTTTGTACCCGCCGGTTGGCCAAACGATATCCGAAGGCGGACATCATCGCACTGGATATCGCCCATCAGATGCTACTGACAGCCAAACAGCGGGAATCAATGTGGGACAAACTGCGCGGCCGGTATCAATATATCACTGCCGATGCGGAACAGCTGCCCCTGGCGGATGCCGGCGTGGATATGATCTTCTCCAACCTGGCGGTACAGTGGTGTCTGGATCTGGAACAGTTATTCCGGGAGTTTCGTCGTGTGCTGGCGCCGGGCGGCATGTTGATGTTCACCACCTTCGGACCGGATACCTTGAAAGAGCTGCGCGCCAGTTGGGCTCAGGTGGATAAGGCCGGCCATGTGAATGAATTTGAAGATATGCATAACATCGGTGATCTATTGTTACAGACCCGCTTCGCCGAACCCATCATGGACATGGAATACATGACGGTGACCTACCAGGATGTATTTCGCCTGATGAAAGATCTGAAAATGCTGGGTGCACACAATGTCACTACTGATCGGCAACGGCAGTTGACCGGCAAGGCCCACTTGCAAAAGATGATTCAACACTATGAAAGCTTCCGCACCGATGGTGTGTTGCCGGCAACCTATGAGATTGTCTATGGCCATGCCTGGGCGCCGGTGGGGCAGATGACGACCACGGCCGAACAGAGCTTGCAGGCCAGCATTCCATTACAAAGTATTCAACCCATCAAACCCAAACAGAACTGAGCATGCCCGGTATTTTTATCACAGGAACAGACACCGGTATCGGCAAGACTTTTGTCACTGTTGCGATGATCAATGCCTTGCGTGCGCAAGGCGTGCGAGTGGCGGGAATGAAACCGGTGGGGAGCGGGGCCGACCGGATAAACGGAAAGTTATACAATGAAGACGCGCTATTGATCAAACAGGCAATGGGAACGTCTGTTGATTACGATCTGATTAATCCCTATTGTTTTGCGCCCCCTGTTTCACCACACATCGCGGCACAACAGGCCGGTGTTGAAATCAGGCCGGCGAAGATTCAACAACACTTTCAACAACTGGAACAGACATTTGATTTGGTGCTGGTGGAAGGTGTGGGTGGTTGGCTGGCGCCGCTGAGTAATGAGTTGACGGTCGCCGATCTCGCGAAACAATTATGCTTGCCGGTGATCATGGTGGTGGGTATCCGGCTGGGTTGTCTGAATCATGCGTCACTGACGGCGGCAGCGATTCGCGATTCCGGGATGAACTTTGCAGGCTGGATCGCCAATGATGTGCAGCAAGATACGCAGAGTGCAGGTGAACAACTCGCGTATCTTCGTCACCGGCTCAGGACACCGCCATTGTTTGAAATAAAACACCACACAACAATAAGCAGCTCTACAGAAGATGAGCAAAAACAGATCTGCTTACAATTACAAAACCTTATCTTAAATGTTGAGACAAACGCGCAATAGCGCATTGTAAGTATGGCTAAAACTGTATAGACCTTAATTAAAGTAACTAAAGAATATAAGCAAAGAATAATATAATTATTAAATAATATATTTGTTTATTATAAGCCCATTTCATCTTTTTTATTGCACTGTACTCTTTCTGGATGTAGCATCGCCGGTGCATTTTTTTATGCGAATGACGTTTTACATGATGCAGGTCAATTGAAATTATCTTTGTCTCATGTAATTAATGATCCGGATCAATTAACCGGCTTGAAAACAAGAAACAACGCATTTGCAGCAGAGAATGACGATGATCAGCCTCTCAGGGATGACATGCCGGCGAGTCCGGGTGCTGACCAGATACAAGAATTCCATAAATAGCGCCGGAGCTGCATCAGGCGATATTAAAGAAAAAGATTTATAAGAATTACAATCTTGAAATCCCAACCGGAGAGGTAGAGGTAATGTCGGCAAGTAAAACAATGAAAAAAATAGGGAGCTTGCTGTGTGCAGGGCTGGTAATGTTGTTACCGGCGACTGTTTTCGCAGACTACAAGCTGAACATGACACCCAGCGTCACGGCCGTCGGCCAGGATATCTATAATCTGCATATGATTATCCTCTGGATCGTGACTATCGTCGGTATCCTGGTATTCGGTGTAATCATTTACTCCCTGATCAATCACCGTAAGTCCAAAGGGGTTACCCCGGCCACCTTCCACGAAAGCGCCACTGTGGAATTTGTCTGGACCGTTATTCCCTTCATCATCCTCGTAATCATCGCCGTTCCAGCCACCAAGACCTTGTTGGCGATTGAAGACACCAGTAAATCAGATATCACCATCAAGGCCACCGGTTGGCAGTGGAAATGGGAATATGAATATCTCGATTCCGGTGTTCGCTTCTTCAGTAACCTGGACAAGGCCAGTAATGAAGCCCGTCAGGTGAAATCCGGCAAGGACCCCCGCAAGGTGGAAAACTACCTGCTGGATGTGGATAACCCCATTGTGGTTCCTGTGAACAAGAAGGTCCGCATCCTCACCACGTCAAACGACGTTATTCACGCCTGGTGGGTCCCTGAGCTGGCTGTGAAACGTGATGCCATTCCCGGCTTCATCAATGAAAGCTGGTTCAAGGCGGAAAAGACCGGTACCTATCGCGGTCAGTGTGCCGAATTGTGCGGTAAGGACCACGGCTTCATGCCGATTGTGGTCAATGTGGTTTCCGACAGCGAATACAGCGACTGGCTCGCCAAACAGAAAAAAGCCGCTGCCGATGCCGATGCCGGTGCAGGCAAGACCTGGAGCAAGGCTGACCTGATGGCGCGCGGTAAAGAAGTTTATGAGAAGAACTGTCAGGCCTGCCACATGGCCAATGGTGAAGGTGGCGGACCGTTCCCGGCTCTGAAAGGCAGCAAGGTTGCCACCACGGGCCCGGTTGCAGCGCATATCGATCTGGTGCTGAAAGGCAAGGGTATGATGCCGCCGTTTGGTACACAGCTGAATGCTGTCGATACCGCCGCCGTCGTCACCTTTGAACGTAACGCCTTTGGTAACAATACCGGCGATGTCGTTCAGCCGTCTCAAGTTTCGAAATAATGCCAGCGGAGGATAATTAAAATGAGTGATCACAAACCTACCGGCATTAAACGCTGGTTATTTACCACAAACCACAAAGATATCGGTACCCTGTATCTGTGGTTTGCCTTCACCATGTTCCTGGTCGGCGGCGCGATGGCGATGATCATCCGCGCTGAGTTGATGCAGCCGGGTATGCAGGTTGTTGACCCGCTGTTCTTCAACAGCATGACCACCATGCATGGTCTGATCATGGTATTCGGTGCAGTCATGCCCGCCATGGTGGGCTTCGCCAACTGGATGGTGCCGATGATGATCGGCGCGCCGGATATGGCCCTGCCCCGTATGAACAACTGGAGCTTCTGGATTCTGCCGTTCGCCGGCACCATGCTGGTCTCCACCCTGTTCATGGAAGGCGGCGGCCCGGCTTTCGGCTGGACTTTCTATGCACCGCTGTCCACCACCTTTGCACCGAAGAGTACTGACTTCTTCATCTTCGCGGTGCATATGCTGGGCTTCTCATCCATCATGGGCGCGATCAACATCATCGCCACCATTTTGAATATGCGTGCCCCCGGCATGACCCTGATGAAAATGCCGCTGTTCGTCTGGACCTGGCTGATTACCGCCTTCCTGTTGATCGCGGTTATGCCGGTTCTGGCCGGTGCTGTGACCATGATGCTGACCGACCGTAACTTCGGCACATCATTCTTCAGCGCCGCCGGTGGCGGTGACCCCGTACTGTTCCAGCATGTGTTCTGGTTCTTCGGTCACCCCGAGGTGTACATCATGATCCTGCCGGCCTTCGGTATCGTCTCGCAGATCATCCCGACCTTCGCACGCAAGCAGCTGTTCGGTTACGCCTCCATGGTGTACGCGACTGCCGCCATTGCCTTCCTGTCATTTATCGTGTGGGCTCACCATATGTTCACCGTGGGTATGCCGGTTGCTGCCGAGCTGTACTTCACCTACGCGACAGTGATGATTGCCGTGCCGACAGCGGTGAAAGTGTTTAACTGGACCGCCACCATGTGGAAAGGCGCCATGACGTTTGAAACCCCCATGCTGTGGGCGGTGGCCTTCGTCTTCCTGTTCACCATCGGCGGTTTCACCGGTCTGATGCTGGGTGTGGCTCCGGCTGACTTCCAGTACCACGATACCTACTTCGTGGTTGCCCACTTCCACTATGTATTGGTAACCGGTGCGGTGTTCGCCATTATCGCCGGTGTCTACTACTGGTTGCCCAAGTGGACCGGTAACATGTATGACGAGAAGCTCGGCAAGCTGCACTTCTGGCTGTCAACGATTTCCGTCAACGTGCTGTTCTTCCCGCAACACTTCCTGGGTCTGGCCGGTATGCCGCGCCGTATCCCGGACTATGCAATCCAGTTCGCCGAATTTAACTTCATGTCATCTCTCGGTGGTTTTGCATTCGGTCTGTCACAGTTGTTGTTCCTGTTCATCGTCATCAAGTGTATCAAGGGCGGTGAAAAGGCCACTGACAAGGTGTGGGACAACCCGGAAGGTCTGGAATGGACTGTGCCTTCACCGGCGCCTTACCATACCTTTGAAACAGCACCGCAAATCAAGTAATACCATGGCCCCGTCTCCGGACGGGGCCGATTTATTTTGGCAGTAAAATGATGAGTACAATGAGCAAGACAGAAGATAACCGCCGCCCCAAATTCTGGACTTTAATCATCCTGTTTGGGATTGCACTGGGCTTTTTCATCGCAAGCTTTTTTGTGCTCAGCAGGGGCTGAGGTTCAGCCATGTCGACCGGCAATAACAGCCAGTTGGAATCCAATCAGCGTGTTACGCGGTTCCTGCTGGTGGTGGTGGTGGTCATGTTTTGCTTCGGTTTTGCCCTGGCGCCGATGTATGAAGCACTCTGCAAGGCATTTGGCATTAATGGTCGTTTTGTTGAAATCGAACAAGGTGTCTATGATGCTGACAAGGCCATGCAGCAGGTTAAGGCTGATAGAGACAGGCAAGTAACGGTTCAGTTTACCGCCAGTCGCAACCAGAACCTGCAGTGGGAATTTCGTCCGATGGAAACCTCGGTAGTGGTTTATCCGGGCGAGGTCAGGGAAGTGAAGTATTATGCGAAAAACCTCACCGGAAAAACGGTGGTGGCGCAGGCTGTACCCAGTGTTTCACCGGGACAGGCGGCAAAATACTTCAACAAGATCGAGTGCTTCTGTTTTACCCAGCAGACCTTTAAGCCGGGTGAAGCGAAAGAGATGCCGTTACGTTTTGTCGTGGACGGCAAACTGCCAAAAAAGATTTCGACTCTGACCCTGGCCTATACGTTTTTTGATACAGACCAGGCCGGGACGAAGAGTAAAGCGCAGGTGGATACAGTACTGCGAGTGGCGCACAACGCCAAATGAACAAACAATAAGAATTTTAATTTAATTACCAGATAGAGAGGGGTAACAATGTCTACACAAGCAGGTGGTTACTACTTACCGGAGCCAAGCAAATGGCCGTTGATCGGCTCGATTGGCCTGTTTTTAACCTTATTCGGATTTGCGACCGCCTTGCCGGGTAAATCAGAAGGTACTGTCGGCAACCTGTACATTATGTACGCCGGGTTGATTGTCCTTGCCTACATGCTGTTTGGCTGGTTCGGTCAGGTTATCGGTGAGAGCGAAAGCGGTAAATATAACGATCAGGTCGATGTTTCATTCCGCATGGGCATGCTCTGGTTCATTTTCTCTGAAGTCATGTTCTTTGCCGCCTTCTTCGGTGCGCTGTTCTATGTTCGCCAGCTTTCTGTGCCCTGGTTGAGTGGTGAAGGCAATAACGGTATGACCAACGAACTGCTCTGGAAAGGCTATGAGAACGTCTGGCCGACCAATGGTCCCGGTGCCGTAGGTGGTAAGTATGAGTCGATGCCGGCAGCCGGTATTCCGCTGTATAACACCATCATCCTGTTGACTTCCGGTGTAACGGTGACGCTTGCTCATTGGGCATTAAAGAAAGAAAACCGCAGTCAGCTGATTCTGTGGCTGTTTGCCACGGTTGCCCTGGGTGGCCTCTTCGTGGCTTTACAGGCCTATGAATACAGCCATGCCTACAGCGCCATGAACCTGAAGCTGAGCACCGGTATCTACGGTTCCACCTTCTACATGCTGACCGGTTTCCACGGCCTGCACGTGACGATCGGCGCCATCATGCTGACTGTCATGCTGCTGCGTTCCATCAAGGGCCACTTCACTCCCAAGCATCACTTCGCCTTCGAAGCCGCTGCCTGGTACTGGCACTTTGTGGACGTGGTCTGGCTGGGTCTGTTTATCTTCGTATACTGGCTGTAAACAAGATAAAAGATACAGAAACAAAAAAAGGCGCTGCGAGGTTTGCAGCGCCTTGTTTATTTTGCAGATCTGAATTTTTAGATCCCGTGTGGGGTTATCAAACCGGCTGCATAGCCAATCAGGATAAAGATCAGCAGACCGATGGACATGCCGATGCGCAGGGTGAGCGCCTTGACCGTCCGTTCAGAACGGCCTCGGTCTTTCACCATGGCGACCAGTGCCATGGCAAGGCTGCCCAGGATTAGAACGAGTACAAAAACGATCAGGATTTTCATGAACATTGTATTTTCTCCCAGGGCTGAAGCGTGAGTATACCGCAGGGGAGAAATCGACGCGAGCAAGCAACCGAGTAACAAGGTAAGATATGGCGCATGAGTACGCGTAAATTTAAACCCGGATTGGTCCCGACCCTGGTGACCCTGATCCTGTTGCCGATTTTTATTCGGCTTGGATTCTGGCAATTGGATCGGGCCGAACAAAAAAGGTCGATGCAAACCCGCTACGAACAACGGGCGCAATTACCCTCGTTTCACCTGGAACCCCGAGTGGGTGACGGCGATGAGATGGAATACCGGCGTGTTTATGTCCGTGGGATATTCGAGAGCAAGGAACAGATCCTGATCGATAACAAGATCCACAAGGGCAAGGTGGGCTACTACGTGGTTACACCGTTGAAAATGAACGGCAGCAACCAATATGTACTGATTAATCGCGGCTGGGTGCAGGCCTCTCCTGATCGGAATGAGCTGCCGGATATCGCTGTTCCTGATAAAATGGTCACCATCCACGGTGTGCTGGTCAAACCGCGTCAGGATATTTTCATGATCAGTGATAAAAATCGTGAAAGTATGGCCTGGCCGGCGCGGATGCAGTGGCTGGATTTGAAAGAGATTGAAAAAGCCGGTAAAAAATCCTTTTACCCCTTTGCCGTGTTGATGGATGCTGATGCACCGGATGGTTATGTGCGGGAGTGGGGCAAGGTAAATCTGGACCCAAACAAAAATACCAGTTACGCCATGCAATGGTTCAGTTTTGCCGTGCTATTGGTGATTATCTATATCGGGGTTAACCTGAAACGAACAGAGCAGACAAACCCGGAATAATGCAGTGTAAAGGGGCAATGAATGTCAGACGTCGAGCAAATTCGTAAACAAAACCAGCGCACTATTTTAATGTTGCTGGGTGCATTTATCCTGCCGCTGGTGCTTGCCTGGTTTGTGTATCTGAACACCAGCGGCGTGCATGTCACAAACAACGGCGGTCATCTGATCACCCCGGCTCGTCCTTTGCAATCCCTGGCATTGACGGCTGAAGACGGCAAACCGTTTGGTTTTTCCGAATTAAAAGGCAAGTGGCATCTGGTTTACATCGGCAATGGCGCTTGCACTGAAAAATGTCATGCGATGTTGTCAAAGATGCATCAGGTGCGTATGGCTCAGGGCAAGGATATGAGCCGGCTTGATTTGCTGTTTATCACCAATAACAAAGCTGAACAAAACAACAGTGCGAAACTGGCCGGTCAATATGCGCGCTTGTCCGTGTTATACATCGAGCCGGGCAATGCACAACAATTCACCAAACTGTTTTCAGGAGCAGGCAACGGTGGAGCGAAAGACAATATCTATGTCATCGATCCGCTGGGCAACCTGATGTTGCAGTATACCGACGCGATTGCACTGATCGGGATCATCAAGGACTTGACCCGTCTTTTGAAAAATTCACAGATAGGTTAGGAACATGAATATGAGGTTGTTTACCCGACTGGCGATGTTTGCCACAGCACTCGCATTTATAGTTATTCTGCTGGGCGCCTATACCCGTCTGGGTGATGCCGGTCTGGGTTGTCCGGATTGGCCGGGATGTTACGGACACATTGATGTGCCCAATGAACATCATGAGATCCACAAAGCAAATGAAGCTTATCCTGATCGCCCGGTCGAACCGGCCAAGGCATGGAAGGAAATGATTCACCGCTATTTTGCCGGGACACTGGGTCTGATTGTTTTTGGTATTGCGATACTGGCGGTACGCAACAAGCAACATCCCCTGCAATTGACCGGTGTACCCCTGTTTTTGTCGGTCTGGATCGTTTTTCAGGCCTTGTTGGGCATGTGGACCGTGACCATTAAGCTCAATCCAACGATTGTGATGATGCACCTGATTGGTGGTTTCACTACCTTGTCATTATTGCTCTGGATCTATTTGCGTCATTCCAACAGTATGGTAGAGCGTCGCGGCGCTATTGTTGAGTTGAACAAGCTGCATCTGCCAGCCCTGCTGGGCTTGATTGTTGTGATAATACAATTGTTCCTCGGCGGATGGACCAGCGCCAACTATGCGGCACTGGCCTGTGGCGCCGATTTTCCCACTTGTTTGGGACAGTGGTGGCCGCCGACCGATTTTCGGGAAGGCTTTGTCATGTGGCGCGGCACGGAGCAGAATTTTGAATTTGGTGTATTAAATAATGATGCCCGTTCGGCCATCCATCTGAGCCATCGTATCGGCGCGCTGGTCACCACGCTGGTGCTGGTTTGGCTCGCCGTGAAATTATTCAGGTATAAGCAATCCCTGATCCTGAACAAGCTGGCAGTTCTGTTAATTATTGTGCTGACTTGTCAGGTATTATTGGGCATCGCCAACGTGATATTATCCTTGCCGATAGGGATTGCGGTTGCCCACAATGGTGTCGGTGCGTTGTTGCTGCTGACCATGGTGACGATCAACCACGCCATTCGACCCCGCAGCGAGGCCTTGTAAACGATGTCAGAATCCACCAGCCAGACAGGTTTTATCCAGAGTATCGGAATACACTGGCGCGATTACTATGAGTTGACCAAACCACGTGTTGTGGCCTTGCTGGTGTTTACCGCGATCATCGGTATGTTTTTGTCCACCCCCGGCATGGTGCCCCTGCAACCCCTGATCTTCGGTTCCATTGGTATTGCATTGGCCGCCGCCTCTGCGGCGGCGATTAATCAGGTGGTGGATCAGAAGATCGATGCGGATATGAAACGCACGAGTCATCGTCCTATTCCGACCGGCAATCTCACGAATAAACAGGCTGTTTCCTTTGCGCTGCTGATCGGGGCGCTGGGCATGTTTGTGCTGGTCTACTATGTGAATTTATTGACCGCCGTGCTGACCTTTTTCTCTCTGGTCGGTTATGCCGTGATTTATACCTTATATTTAAAGCGCGCCACGCCACAGAATATCGTGATTGGTGGTGCGGCCGGTGCCGCTCCCCCTGTGCTGGGCTGGACAGCGGTGACCGGCAGTGTCGATCCCAACAGCCTGCTGTTGTTCCTGATCATCTTCACCTGGACTCCGCCCCATTTCTGGGCCCTGGCGATCCATCGTCGGGATGAGTACGCCAAGGTGGATATCCCCATGCTGCCGGTGACCCATGGCGTGGAATACACCCGCCTGCATACCCTGTTGTACACCATCATCCTGGTGGCCGTGACCCTGCTGCCATTTGTCACGGGCATGAGCGGTATGCTCTATTTATTGGGCGCACTGGTTTTGGGGGGGATTTTCCTCTATTACGCCATTCGCATGCAGTCGGGCAAGGATGAGACCATAGCGATCAAGACCTTTGGGTATTCAATTATTTATTTAATGCTGTTATTCACATTCCTGCTGGTCGACCACTATCTCTAGTGCGACTATTACCGTAATTTCAGATACCTGCAGTCGTTTCACTGCCCACCAATTAACCCAGTCTATTCCGGGCTAAATATTTTCTGCCCTGTGCCGTTACCGGAAGACCGATTTAGCGCTGATCGCGGCTTGATCGTGCCTATCATGGAAATTTATAATATCAGCAAATTCTAATATACCTGATGAAATCCCTCAGGATTTCACAGGTTTTTTTTGGACATGTAATTTGGTTAAGAAGAGGCACCAAATGGCCAATGTAACAACGCAATCTCCAGAACAATATAACTACGATATTGTTCGACTTTTCACCATTATGACGGTCGTTTGGGGTGTGCTTGGCATGCTCGTCGGCGTCTACATCGCATCAGAATTGGCCTGGCCTTTCCTGAATTTCGATAACCCGGCCATTACCTTCGGTCGTCTGCGTCCGGTTCACACCACGCTGGTTATCTTTGGTTTTGGCGGCAGCGCCCTGTTTGCCACCTCCTATTATGTGGTCCAGCGTACCTGCCAGACCCGTTTGTGGGGTGAAGGTCTGGCCAAATTTACCTTCCTGGGCTGGAACGGTGCGGTCGGTCTGGCGGCTGTCTCCTATATGATGGGGTATACCCAGGCGCGTGAATATGCCGAAATGGTGTGGCCCATCGACTTGCTGATTGCCGTTACCTGGGTTGCCTATCTGGTGATTTATGTGATGACCCTGCGCAAGCGCAGTCAGCCGCATATCTATGTGGCCAACTGGTTCTTCATTGCCTTTATTCTGGCCACCGCGATTCTGCATATTTTCAACAACATGGCCGTACCGGTCAGTCTGTTCAGTCTGGAATCCTACAGTCTCCACGCCGGTGTGCAGGATGCCATGACCCAGTGGTGGTATGGTCACAATGCGGTAGGTTTCTTCCTGACTGCAGCCTTCCTCGGTATGATGTATTACTTCGTGCCCAAACAGGCCGGTCGTCCGGTTTACTCATACCGTTTATCCATCATCCATTTCTGGGCACTGATCTTCCTGTATATGTGGGTGGGTGCACACCATCTGCACTGGACGGCATTGCCTGACTGGACGTCAACTCTGGCGGCAACCTTCTCGATCCTGCTGTTGTTACCCTCCTGGGGCGGCATGATCAACGGCATCATGACTCTGTCCGGCGCCTGGGATCGTCTGCGCAATGACCCGGTGATCCGTTTCCTGATTGTGTCCCTGTCGTTCTACGGTATGTCCACCTTCGAAGGTCCGTTGATGTCACTGAAGAGTGTGAATGCCCTGTCGCATTACACTGACTGGACCATCGGCCACGTACACTCCGGTGCGTTGGGTTGGGTGGCGATGATCAGTATGGGCTCGCTGTATCACCTGGTGCCGCGTTTGTGGGAAACCAAGATGTACAGTGACCGTTTGATCAACATCCACTTCTGGCTGGCAACAATCGGAATCGTGCTGTACATCAGCGCCATGTGGGTTGCCGGTATCGGTCAGGGTCTCATGCTGCGTGCCTTCGATGAGTACGGCAATCTGGCCTACACCTTTATTGAAACCGTCAGCTTCCTGCATGCGCCCTATGTGGTGCGTACTATCGGTGGTGTGTTCTTTGTCACCGGTATGATTCTGATGGCTTACAACGTCTATATGACCATTCGCAAGGGCAAGGCGGAAGCCGCCGTGCTTGAAGCAAAACTGGCAGCCAAGCTGGCCAACGCATAACCGTTTCGGAGTAGTTAAGAATGAAGCATGAAACAATTGAAACTAATGCCGGTTGGCTGATTGCCCTGACCCTGGTTGTCATCAGTATCGGTGGTCTGGTGGAAATCGTACCCCTGTACTTTATTGACTCCACCGTTGAAACCGTCAAGGTGGCCGGCAAGGACGTGGTGCGTCCCTACACACCGCTGGAACTGCGTGGTCGTGATATCTATCAGCGTGAAGGCTGCTATGTCTGTCACTCGCAAATGATTCGTCCGTTCCGTGACGAGGCATTGCGTTATGGCCATTATTCACTGGCGGCGGAATCACAGTTTGATCATCCCTTCCAGTGGGGCTCAAAACGTACCGGTCCGGATCTGGCCCGCGTCGGCAAGAAATACTCCAATCAGTGGCATACACAACATCTGATTGCGCCACGCTCCGTTGTGCCCGAGTCCATCATGCCCAACTATCCCTGGTTGATGAACAAATCACTCAGCTACAAGGATATCGGTAATCGCATGCGCGCCCTGAAGATGGTGGGTGTGCCCTATGCTGAGACGCAGGCGGAATATGACGCCAACGTCAAACGCTACGGCAAAGAGGTTGCTGATCAGCTGGATATCAACAAGGCGGAAGAAAACCTGCTGGCCCAGGCCAAAAACGGCAATTATGACGGTGACATTTCAAGTATTTCCGAAATGGATGCACTGGTTGCCTATCTGCAGGTATTGGGCACCATGGTTGACTTCAAGCAGTTTGAAGACGGCCACTTTGCCGAATTCCGCTAACCGGATCGGAGACGGGAACAGTCATGTTTGAGTGGTTTAAATGGTTTACCAGTATGGAAAACACCAAACCATTTGCGCTGGTGCTGTTCTTCGTCACCTTCATCGGCATTGTGTTGTATGTCTACAGCAACAAACAACGTGGTGACCGCTTTGAGTCGTACAAGAATATCCCGTTTAACGATGATGAGGGCGAGCAAAGCACTCATCCCGAGGAAGTAAACAAATGAGCAGTGAAAAGAAACAACATACAGTTCAGACCACCGGTCACGCCTGGGACGGTGACTTGCAGGAATTCAACAACCCGTTACCCAACTGGTGGTTATGGGGTTTCTATGCAACCGTGGTATTTGCGGTAATCTATTGGGTGCTCTACCCGGCTTTCCCGATTGGTAATACCTATACCAAGGGCGCCTTCAACGAGATCACCTATACCACAGCCGATGGCAAGACCAAAACTTCACACTGGACAACCCGCGCTCTGTTGATGCAGGAGATGCAGGAAGCCCGTGAACTGCAAAAGCCCTATCTGGAAAAGATCAACAAGACCGGCTACGAGCAGATCGCCGGTAACAAGGAACAGAGCAGCTTTGCCTACTCAACCGCCAAGGTATTGTTTGCCGACAACTGTGCCGCCTGTCATCAGGCCGGTGGCGCAGGCGTCATCGGTATGTATCCCAACCTGGCGGATGATGCCTGGTTGTGGGGTGGTTCATACGCACAGATTGAAGAGTCCATTCGCAAGGGCCGTAACGGCAATATGCCCGGTTTTAAGGCAAGCCTGTCAGCTGAACAGATCGATAATGTCGCTGAATATGTGCTGGGTCTGTCCGGTATTGAAGTCAATAAAGACAAGGCGGCGCAGGGTAAAGCGGTATTTGAAGGTGCCGGTACCTGTCATGTGTGTCACACCAAGGCCGGTAGCGGTCAGTTCGCCATGGGCTCAGCCAACCTGACCGACAAGGTCTGGACCTTTGCCAATGTCCCGGCCGCCAAGACCCTGGCAGAAAAGAAGACGGCTGTTAAAGAGGTGGTCGCCAATGGTTTCGGTCGTCACATGCCGGCCTGGAATGGTCGTCTGAGTGATGTGGAAATCAAGATGCTGGCGTTTTATGTTCACCAGTTAAGCGCCGGTAAATAGCCATAAGCCGCTGAAGCCGCGCGGGCGGCGTTGAAAAAATATTCGGAATGCTCATTTACTTACGTGTAAACTCCGCTTCCTCATATTTTTTCGTCTTGCCCGCAAGGCTTGATCGGCTTAAGGATAAATCGAAATTATTTGATAGATACATTAAGGGTATATCCTGCTAAAAGGATATACCCTTTTGCTGTTTTATAAGCAGGCAGGTAACAGTAGCAGCGATGGCAGAGCAGTTGATACAGAAACGCATTCCGGTGGTGCCGCGGTCCGTCAGTGGCCGGTTTCGCGCCCTGAAGTATGCAATCCTGTTGCTGGCATACAGTGTCTACTATCTGCTGCCCTGGTTACGCTGGGAGCGCAGCAGTGGCCCGAATCAGGCGGTGCTGTTTGATATCGTCGGCCGCAAGTTTTACCTGTTTGATCTGGTCGTGTATGCCCAGGATATCTTCTGGCTGGCGGGTTTTTTGATCATTGCCGCCTTTCTGTTGTTTTTTGTCACGAGTATTGCAGGCCGGGTATTCTGCGGTTACTTCTGTTTCCAAACCCTGTGGACCGATGTATTTGTGCTGATTGAACGACTGGTTCAGGGAGAGCGTACTGCACGTATCAAGCTGATCAACGGTCCCATGAACGGTGAGAAGTTCATCAAGTTGACCATGACCAAGCTGCTCTGGTTATTGGTCGCCCTGCTGACCGGTTTGTCCTTCACCCTCTATTGGGGTAACGCCCCGGAGCTGTTGCAACAACTGGTTGCAGGTACCGGCCCTTTCCCTGCCTATGCAACCACCTTGTTTCTCACCGCCACGACCTTTGTGATGGCCGGTTTGGCGCGGGAACAGGTTTGTACCTATATGTGCCCCTATTCACGCTTCCAGGCGGTCATGTTTGATCAGGATACCTTGCTGGTGGCCTATGATGAAAAACGAGGTGAAGCAGAGAACGGGCGCTGGAAACCGGTCAAGGGCTTGTTAAAACGCGAAGAGCGTCAGGCCAAGGGGTATGGTGATTGTATCGACTGTGGTTTTTGTGTGCAGGTGTGCCCCACCGGGATCGATATTCGCAATGGCATCCAGTATCAATGTATCTCCTGTGCATTGTGTATCGATGCATGTAATACCATCATGGACTCCATCAACTATCCACGTGACCTGATCCGCTACTCATCAGAAAACGAATTGCATGGCAAACAGCGTCGCTGGTATAAACCGAAAAATATCGGCTATGCACTCATGCTGCTGTTGATCAGCGGTATCCTGGTTTGGAGCGTGGCAACTCGCGTCGCAAGTGAATTGCGGGTAAACCAGATCCGCCAACCCCTGTATGTGGTGCTGTCAGATGGTCATATCCAGAACCGTTATGAAATCAAGATCACCAATAAAACTGATCAACCACAAAAATATCATCTGGCGCTGGAAGGACTGTCATCAGCCGAACTGGACAGCGGTTACTTCAGCGAGACTTCACTGGGCCCGGGTGAAAGTCAGCAATTACAGGTGCGGGTAAAAATGCCGCCGGACAGCAACAGCGAAAAAATTCGCCCGTTTTATTTTGTGTTGCAAAGCCGGGACACGCCATCTAAAGTTGTTGTCAAAAGCAAGGCACGCTTTAATCTTCCCTGACACCGTTGAGGTGATAATCTGTGACTACTTTGCTCTATTCACTGCTCGGCGGAATCCTGTTTATTGTCGCAGTATTTCTGCTCATTCATAAAGTAACCGCCTGGGGCGCCAAAGTCGTGGCCGGTTTGTTGGCCTTGCTGGTGATCGGGATCTATGTGCCGGTGGCGATAGTGTTTTGGCCCGGTGCCGATGTCTTCGCCATTCACCTGGCCTTGTATTTATTGACGCCCTATATCATGGGGATCATCGCAGCACAGCGGGCCGGCCACTTGCAAGCCAATACAGGCCGACAGTGGTTCCACTGGGGACCCGCGGCAATTACCGGGTTTTTCCTGTTTATCATTGCGGTGGATTCGATTCTGATCATGGTGGCGCAGAAAGGACTGGATATGGATATTGCGGTCCATTTCCTGCCCAAACCGCGCAGCGGCGGTGAAGTGAGTTCATTCTTTCCGGGAACCGTCACACATGATTTTCGTGAAAAGGAAGATCAATTTAATGAATATGTCGCCATGCGCGAAGCACAGCAGCAACGCAACTGGCAGGTGCGCAAGGGCTGGCAAACCATGCCTCACGCAGGACAACCGGTGACGTTTATGGTGGGTGTCGCCGATCAGGCAAAACAACCCGTCAGCCAGGCAAGCGTGACGGGGCAGTTTGTCCGACCGGCTGACAAACGACTGGATCAAAACTTCACCATGCAGGAAGAGAAACCGGGACTTTACAAAGTCACACTCGCTTTGCCTGAACCCGGCGCATGGGACCTGATCCTGCTCATCGACAAAAACGGCGCCAAACACGAAGTACGGGCGCGGACGCAAGTCGAAAAATCGAAGTAAAGAACATAACGCAAAGACGTAAAGTCACAAAGGACGCAAAGATAACTTTTTCGATTGCGATTAAATGAGAGTGTATCTGCTTGGTTTTCTTGCTGTACAGGTGATTGGTAAATTTGGTGAACAGTGTTTTGCTATATTTATTATTTTCTTTGCGTCTTCGCGCCTTTGCGTTAAGAATATAATCTATTTTAAACACGTACAGTTGATTCGATGACTGAAGCCTCTAATCAAAGTTGTTATCACTGTGGTTTGCCGGTGCCGGCGGGCAGTGCCTATCGTGTTGAGGTGCTGGGTGCAGAGCGGGCGATGTGTTGTCCCGGTTGTCAGGCGGTGGCGCGGGCCATTGTCGATGGCGGGATGAGTGATTTTTACAAACACCGCACCACCAGTTCCATCACGCCGCAAAGTGCGGTGCCTGAATTATTAAAAGAGATCGCGTTATATGATAAGCCGGAATTACAGCGCAGCTTTGTGCGTGAGGCCGGTGAGAATTTACGCGAAGCGTCGTTGATTATGGAAGGGATCGTTTGTGCCGCCTGTATCTGGTTAAACGAACGACATATCGGTCAACTACCCGGCGTCAGTGAATTCACCGTCAACTATGCCACCCATCGCGCTCAGCTCAAGTGGGACAACAGTCAGATCCAGCTCAGTGAAATTCTGAAAGCGATCGCCAACATCGGTTATCTGGCCCATCCCTTTGATCCGGGTCGACAGGAACAGCTCTACAAGAAAGAACGTGGTACTGCCCTGCGGCGGTTGGCGGTGGCGGGGTTTGGGGCCATGCAGGTGATGATGCTGGCGGTTGCTCTGTATGCCGGTGAACATCACGGCATCGCAGAAAACATGAAACAGTTTTTCCGCTGGGTCAGTCTGGTGATTGCTGCGCCGGTGATACTGTACTCGGCACGGCCGTTCTTTACCGGGGCGGTGAACGACTTGCGCCGCCGTCGCCTGGGCATGGACGTACCGGTGGCGCTGGCCATCGGCGGGGCGTTTATCGCCAGTTGCTACGCCACCATCAGTCAAAGCGGTGAAGTCTATTTTGATTCCGTCACCATGTTCACCTTTTTCCTGTTGAGCGGCCGGTTTCTGGAGATGGGGGCGCGGCAACGGGCCGGACAGGCGGCGGAAGAGCTGGTCAAACTGCTCCCGGCCATGGCGACACGCCTTACTGCCCGTGGCGAAGAGGTTGTGCCGGTGTCCGATCTGGTGCCGGGCGATCGAATTCGGGTTCGACCCGGTGAGGGGATACCTGCCGATGGTCATATTCTGGCGGGTTGCAGCAGTGTGGATGAGTCCCTGCTGACCGGTGAGAGTATGCCCATCAGCAAGCAGGCAGGGAATCGGGTCACCGGCGGGACCACCAATGTGGAGAGCCCGCTGGAGATAGAAGTGGACAAGGTGGGAGAAGAGACCGTATTGGCGGCGATTCGGCGTCTGCTGGATCGCGCCCAGGGTGAAAAACCGGCCATTGCCCTGCTGGCCGACCAGGTGGCGGGCTGGTTTGTGGCGGCGTTGTTATTGGTAGCGATTGTGGTCGGGACAGGTTGGTATCTGGTTGCGCCGGACAAGGCCTTTTGGATAGTTCTCTCGGTACTGGTGGTGACCTGCCCCTGCGCCCTGTCACTGGCCACCCCGGCGGCTGTTACGGCGGCGACCGGCAGTCTGACCCGCCGGGGTGTACTGACAACCCGGGGCCATGCGCTGGAAACCCTGGCGCAGACAACCCACTTTCTATTTGACAAGACCGGCACACTGACCAGCGGCAAACTGGAACTGGTCGGTGTCAGAACCCTCGGTGATCTGGATGAACCGCAGTGTTTGCGGATTGCCGCTTCCCTGGAGCAGGCATCGGAACACCCGGTGGCGCGACTCCTCGCTTCCCGGGTGAGTGAGCCCCCACCAGCCACGGCACTGAACGCGACACCGGGGCAGGGTATTGAGGGTGAGGTTGAAGGCAGGCGGTATCGCATCGGCAAGGCGGAATATGCCCTGGGTCGAGTGCATCCCGACAGCGAATCAACAAATTTCAGTATTGCGCTCCTGGCTACGCAGGAAGGCAAGCCGCTGGCCGAATTTCGACTCAGTGATGAGCTGCGACCGGATGCCTCGGCCGGTATTGCCGCCTTGCAGGCCGCCGGGGTGAAAGTGGGCATACTGAGCGGGGATCGGGCCGAAGTGGTAAGCAAGGTCGCCGCCGAGTTGGGGATCACGGAATACCGGGCTGGCTTGTCGCCGGAGGATAAGTTGGCGGCCATCAAGACCCTGCAGGCACAAGGTGCCGTGGTGGCCATGGTGGGGGATGGTGTGAATGATGCCCCGGTACTGGCCGGCGCGCAGGTCTCCATCGCCATGGGCAGCGGCACCCAGCTGGCCCAGGCCGGCGCCGATATGGTCTTGTTGTCCGGGCAACTCATGGGCCTGGTGCAGGCGCGGCAGACCGCGATTCGTGCCCGACAGATCGTTCGTCAAAACCTGGCCTGGGCAATCGTTTATAATCTGGTCGCATTACCCCTGGCGGCCCTGGGCTACCTGGCGCCCTGGATGGCGGCGATTGGGATGTCGGCCAGCTCACTGCTGGTGGTGCTGAATGCCCTGCGCCTCAATGAAGGGCGGCAACGGGCCGTTAACCTGCGACAGGAGAGCTGAATTGGAAATACTCTATTTGTTGATCCCGCTTGGTGTGGTGATTCTGGGGGTGGCCGTCTGGGCGTTCAGCTGGGCGGTGAAAAGCGGCCAGTTTGATGACCTGGAGGGACCCGCGCACCGCATCCTGATGGACGATGATGATCCTCGTATTCCGGGTAAACGGCCCGATCAGGACTTGAAGGACAAAAAAGAGTAAATTAGAATTCACTTATATACTTTGGGATAATTACTTAAATGGTGTCGAGATGAAAGAGATGTTTACCTTCCAGAATTTCCCCATGGCCATTATTGTCGGCCTGATTGCTTTTGCGTGGTTCCTGTTTATTACCGTTATTATCGCCGGTTAGACCACTACAAAACCGCAAAGCTGAAAAACGGCCGCAAGGCCGTTTTTTTTGCCTGTTATTCTTGTTGTCCTGCTTACTCAAAATCTTTGCAAATCAGCCGTTAATACAAAGACAAGCGTACGGCTTGATTTTGTCTTCACAATATCAACAACCCGGATAAGGTTGGCGGGATGCCCAAACAAAAACAAACAAAAACTTCATTTTCAAGCCGGCTCCTGGTTTGTCTTGCGCTGCTGCTGTCGCATGGACCGGTGCAGGCGAAAGAACCGGTTACCGAGGTTCGGGTCGTCATTGACGTATCGGGCAGTATGAAGAAAAATGATCCGAAGAACCTGCGTATACCCGCCCTGAATCTGTTGGTGGGTTTGATGCCGGAAAACGCCCGCGGCGGTGTCTGGACCTTTGCCCAATACGCCAACATGCAGGTGCCGTTTGCCGTGTCGAACAAAGCCTGGAAAAATATGGCGCGCAGCAAGGCGAAACTGATCCATTCCAGGGGCTTGCGCACGAATATCGAAGAGGCATTAAAGCGTTCCACTTCAGACTGGAAAAAACCTGACTTCAAAACCCGCCGCAATATCATCCTGCTGACTGACGGCGTGGTGGATGTCAGCCGGGATCCCGGCGCCAATGCACAATCACGCGAACGGATTTTAAAAAACATCCTGCCGCGGTTAAAAACAGCGGGAGTCAAGGTTCACACCATTGCCTTGTCCAAGAGTACCGACGAAGAACTGTTGCGTACGATTTCCATGGCGACGGATGGTGGTTTTGTGCAGGTGGATACCGCAGACGAACTTGAACGCATGTTTCTGCGTCTGTTTGAAAAGTCCACCAAGGTGGATACGGTACCCATTCTGGAAAACAAGTTTAAAGTGGACAAGGGAATCCGTGATTTCACTGTCCTGATCTTTCGTGCTCCGGGTTCAACAAAACCGGCTGCCATCATTTCACCCTCCGGCAAACGTTACACCAACAAACAGCATCCCAAATCGATTGTCTGGCATCATGAAGGCAGCTATGACCTGGTGACAGTTTCCAATCCGGAAGCGGGTGAATGGAAGCTGGATACCATGGTGGACCCTGATAACCGGGTGATGGTGGTCACCAACCTGAGCCTGAAAGTGGATAACATGCCCAATAACATGATGCTGGGTGATGAGTTTGTTATCCGCGTACGCATGTTGCAGAGCGGACGCACCATGAATGACCAAAAACTGTTGGCACTGACCCGCTTTACCGTGCACCGCAAGCTGGGTAATAGCAGCTTGCCGGTGATCGATCTGTTGGATAATGGCCAGGGCAAGGACAGTTTTGCCAAAGACGGTGTTTACAGTGCCTCGGTGGGGCACTTTACCAAACCCGGTGTTTATGAGCTGACCATCCGCGCCATCGGAGAGACCTTTAATCGCGAAGTCAAACACACCCTGGAAGTGCGCGGCAGTCCGGCCCGGATCGATGTCACTGAAGCCAATGGTGGTGGATTTAAGGCAAAGATAACCATCGACCCCAGTATGTTGCGTGCCGAGACGGTCTCCATCCAGCTAAAACTGCCGGATGAGAAGACAATGATCTTGCCGCAGATCAGCGAGACAGAGTGGGAGGTCGTCATCCCGCAGGAATTTGCCGAGAAAGAGATCACCGCCACACTGGTCGGGACCCGGTATAACGGTAAAGAATTGCGACAAAACATGACCCAGAAATTGGGCCTGGGTAAAGGCAGGGAAATGCATGTGAAATTACCGGATGAGGTCATGCAGAATTCGGCAACCGGCCCGGAAGAAAAAGCGGATGAACATGCAGGCCACGGTGATACACCGGACAAAAAAGCTGAACATGCCGAAGCCGGTGAGCGGCCTAAAGCAGAAGATGATCATGCCCCCCTTGATTGGCTGAATGTCGGTGTAGTCTTTGCCGCTGTAAATGTCATAGGCGTGGTGTTGTTGCTGTTGGTCATTCGTCGTATCAGAAAACGGCGCGCCAAAAAAGCTGATGAATTGACAGAAGAGGTCGATACAGAATTATGAACGCAGAGCGGGGTTATTAATGAGTTTTATCCAGCCATATCTGGACAAGTTGCAGCCATATATTGATGGTTTTATGCATCAGGTAAGTGCTTTGCTTAACCTGGGGGCGTTCAGTACCAAAGATCTGCTGACCGGTCTGTTGTTCTTTTCACTGGAAATTTCCCTGGTCCTGATCATTATTATCATATACATGTCGGCCTCGCACCGCCGCAAAAATCGCAAGGGCTTGCAGTTTGCCAAAGACTTAAAGAATCGTATTAAAGAATATTTGCCGGCCCGTAAGGAAAAACTGACCGCAATGATTGCCGACCTGGTGCCGCATGATGAGGCCTGGGCCAGGAAGAGCGCGGAAGAGGCGGCGGAGTTTGAAAAAGCCGTTTACAAGCGCATCCTGAATATTGCCCTGCACAAGGACCTGGATAATTGTTTAAGTATCACGACGGATATGGAGCGGTTGACTGACAGTTACCAGCGTATTCTGACTTACCTTAGCGGAGAAGGCGGCGGTGCCACCGGTGGTGGTTCAGAGACGGAAAAGGTGTCTGAATTGAAATCCATCGTCGCCAAACAGCGCAAGGAAAAACAAAAGTTGCAGGACGAGCTGGAAGAGACCATCAAAGTGGTGGACGGTATCGTGAAAGAATATTCGCGCATTTTCTCAGACGCACCGAACAAGGAAGGGGTTGATCACATCGAACAGGCCCTGGCCGGACTGAAGGAGAAAATCGGTGTACATATCAAGGACGAAGATTCTGGTAATGTCAGTGTCGGTGAGGACGAATCGGCGCCCGCCGCAGCGGCGGAACCGGCCGCTGAAACAACCAAGGACCCCGAACTGGAACAGTTACGGGAAGTCACCGGGGTGGAAGTGAAACCGGATCCGGATAAGGGCTAGGCGAAAACCGGTGCGGCCCACATAAAAAAGGCTCCTTGCGGAGCCTTTTTGTTTGACGCCTGATGGCGCAGTTTATACCAATGCGTGCTGCATTTTTTTGATGGCGTTGTTTTCCAGCTGGCGAATGCGTTCTGCAGAGACCTGATATTCATCAGCCAACTCCTGCAGGGTGCTCTTGTTCTCGGCCAGCCAGCGACGGTTCAGGATATCCCGGCTGCGGTCATCCAGGGTTTCCAGCGCTTCATACAGGCGTTGGTGGTTGTGCGCTTCCCAGTCGGCATTTTCCAGCAGGCGGCTCGGTTCATGACTGTTGTCTTCCAGGTAGTTGACCGGTGATGCGGTAAAGTTGTCATCATCAGTGTCATCCCGCATGTCAAAGGTAATATCCTGACCGCTCATGCGCGATTCCATTTCCCGGACTTCCTTGCTGCTGACGCCCAGTTCCCGGGCGACGGTATCGACCTCTTCCTGATTGAACCAGCCCAATTGTTTTTTGGAACTGCGCAGATTGAAGAACAGTTTGCGCTGTGCCTTGGTGGTGGCCACCTTGACGATACGCCAGTTGCGCAGGACGAATTCGTGAATTTCAGCCCGAATCCAGTAAACCGCAAATGAAACCAGTCTCACGCCGACGCTGGGGTCAAAACGTTTAACGGCTTTCATCAGGCCAATGTTGCCTTCCTGAATCAGGTCGGCGAGGGGCAGTCCATAACCGGAGTAGCCACGGGCAATGTGGGCCACAAAGCGCAAATGTGACATCACCAGTTGGCGTGCAGCATCCAGATCGCCCTTCTCGCGCAGACGATTGGCCAGCAATGCTTCCTCTTCAGCACTGATCACGGGGACCTGGCTGACGGCCTGTAAATAGGCATCCATGCTGCCGGTTGGGACTGCAAGCTGTAGCTCAAGACTTTTGCTCATCGGTATGTTCTCCGTTTTTGGCTCAGGCAATATTAGCACTCTCAACATTTGAGTGCCAATTCCCGGGCAGGTTCCATTTGTGAACAATTTATAAGTCCATGATAAATGGGTGGATATTAACTGTCCTGCCAGGGTGAGGGGATGGGACCGTCCTCGGTATAGATGAAGACACGGTTACGTCCGGCCTCCTTGGCCGCGTAAAGTGCCTTGTCAGCCATGGCCAGGAACTGGGTCAGGTGGCAGTTGGGGAAGTCCTCGGAGGACACTATACCAATGCTGAAGGTGACATCAATACCGGCCGGTTGCAGGTCCATGATCTCCTGGCGCAACTCCTCGGCGCGCTGCATGGCCTGGGGGGCGCTGGTATTGGGTAGCAGCACGCAAAACTCCTCTCCGCCGAAACGGACCACCATCCCGTCCGGAAAGCCGGCATTGAGCTGGTCGCCCAGCTCAGCCAGGACGTGGTCGCCGGTAATGTGGCCCAGGGTATCGTTGAGTTGCTTGAAATGGTCGATGTCCATCAGCATGCCCCAGAGGGGCTGATTTTCCTGCATTTTCAGGTAGGTCTCACCGGTATCCAGCAAGTAGCGCTTGCTGCGTACCCCGGTCAGGCTGTCCGTGGCCGCCACCCAGCGCATGGTCTCGGCCTGGTGCTTGAGGGCGTCGTACTGGTGTTTGATCAACAACAGGGAACGGACCCGTGCCAGCAGGATCTCTTCCAGGATCGGTTTGGGTACAAAATCATTGGCCCCGGCGTGGAAGACCTCGACCTGGGTCTGTTCGTCGACATTGCTGGTCAGCACCAGGACCGGCAGTTCCTGCTGTGATAAATGCAGGGTGACACGGATGGCATAGAGCAGGTCACCGCCGGTCATACTGCCTTGCAGGAAAAAGTCGGTAATGACCAGATCGAAGGGGATGGGGTCCTTACTGTCCTCAATCCCGGCCAGATAGGACATGGCTTCTTCAGCGGTTTTTACCTGGAGGACTTTCAGTCCGTGTTTTTCCAGTATCTTGCCGGTCACCGCTGCCGCCGTGGCGCTGTCTTCCACAAACAGGATCTGACCGGCCAGTCCGGCGTGGCGTTGAATAAAGGCGCGGATGAATGCCCCAAAGGCTTTGTAGCCCTTGGACTTGTCGTAATAGTCCGTTACCCCGGCCTCAAAACCCTCCTTGAGCAGACGGGAGTCGGCATCACCCGAGACGACAATGACCGGCAGATAATGGTAGTCCTCGGATTGACGGATATGACGACACAGGGCAAGGCCGTCCAGATCGGGCAGCATGAGGGCCGTGGTCAGCAGATCATAGTGACTTTCTTTGAGTCGCTTTAATGCCTCCGCACCGGTCTCGCAGGTGGAGATTTCCACGTTGGGGATTTCTTCCCGCAAGGTCTTCGTCAACAGTGATCGGGTCACCGAGGAGCCGTCAACGATCATAATGCGGATGGGTTTATTGCTCATACCTGAGAACTGCCGGGTTGAATGGTTGTTGTTGTAATGTGTTGTGGTGAACGTTGCACAACTAGCGTGGTTCAATATCGCGTAAATGGCGGCCCACTGCAAGCCAGGAACCACCCAGCCCGAGCAGGATGCCGGCACCCAGTAAATAGGCGGAGGTCTCCAGATTCATGCGGGTGAGGCTGACCGGATTATGATAGAGCTCGCCCAGCTGACGCACCGGATCACTGAGCAGGTAGAGGGCGATATTCACCAGCGTAAAGGCGATCAAGGCGCCAAACAGGCCGTACCAGAAACCGGTGTAGAGAAAGGGGCGGCGGATAAAGGCATCGGTGCCGCCGATGAGCTTGATAACCACAATCTCGTCGCGCCGGTTCTGGATCGCCAGGCGGATGGTATTGCCCACCACCAGCAGTACGGCCATGCCCAGCAGGGCGGCCAGGATCCAGACGCCACGTTTGATGATTTCCAAAATGGCATAGAGCCGTTTGATCCATTCCACATCCAGTTGGGCAGCATCGACCTGAATCATGCCCTGCAGGCGTTCCAGCAGTTTGCGGCCGGCGGCCGCATCGGTGTGTTGCAGGGCGGGATTGATGACGATGACATGGGGCAGGGGGTTTTCGTCCAGCGCACGCAGGGCATCACCGAAACCGGCATTTTGTTTGAATTCTTCCAGTGCCTGTTCGCGGGTGATGAGCCGAACCCGGCCGATTTCCGGCATATTGCCCAACTTGTGAGTCAGCTCTCTGGCCTGTTGTTCAGTGACGGCCTTTTTCAGGAACAATGAAATCTGGGTGGCGTCATCCAGTTTGCCGGAGAGGAGCTGGGCATTCTGTAATAACTGGTGCATGCCGGCAGGCAGGGCCAGGGCGATGCCGATAACAGCGGCGGTCATGAGCATGGAAAAAGGAGCGCGTAACAACTGGCCCAGTGAATAGAACAGGGTCTGGGCATGGCGAACAAAATAGCTGTTAATCAGGGTAAGCAGGCCGGGACGTCCGGTGCTGCTGGCTCCTTCGCGGTTTCGACGCGATGTGGCTTCATTGACCATATTCAACCCCCGATCCATCGTCTGCCAGTTGGCCCTGATGCAGAATGATCTGCCGGGTCTGCATTTCCCTGATCAGCTCCAGGTCATGGCTGGCTACCAGCACGGTAACGCCGACCTGGGAGAATTCACGGAAGATATGCATGATCTCCCGTGACAGGTCCGGGTCGAGGTTGCCGGTGGGTTCATCCGCCAGCAGTAACAGGGGTTTGTGCACCACGGCCCGGGCGATACCCACCCGTTGCTGCTCACCGCCGGATAAGGTAATGGGGTACTTTTTTTCCTTGCCCAACAGGCCGACCTTGTCCAGTGCCGCACGAACACGGCGGCCGATCTCGGCACGGGTATAACCGGCGATGATCAGGGGCAACGCTACATTGTCGAACACGGTGCGATCAAACAGCAGTTGGTGATCCTGAAAAATAATGCCGATGTTGCGCCGGAAATAGGGGATCTGGCGACGTTTTATGCGTGACAGGTTTTGCCCGTTGACCAGCACCTGGCCGCGGGTGGGACGTTCCAGCAGGGCGATGAGTTTCAGCAGCGTGCTTTTCCCCGCCCCGGAATGACCGGTGACAAAGGCCATCTCACCCGGCTCGATATGGAAACTGATATTACTCAGTGCATCATATCCACCTTCATAGCGTTTGCTGGTTTGGGTAAAGCGGATCATTAAATTTCAATTTACCATGGTTGGTGTCAGTACTTTATTCAATGCAAAGACGCAGAAGCGCAAAAAAAACTCTTATCCGGGTTATGATTCACTTCGCTCTCTCCATGCAGAAAGACCCGGAATTTATGATAAAAATGGTTTTATAAAAATAAAACTTTGCGCCTTGGCGTCTTTGCGTTTAAAAAAAATATTATTCACCGGTATCAAACAGGGCATCCACAAACGCTTTGGCATGAAACGGTTGCAAATCCTCGATGCCTTCCCCCACGCCGATAAAACGGACCGGGATGGAGAGCTTGTCGGCCAGGGCAAAAATAATCCCGCCCTTGGCGGTGCCGTCCAGTTTGGTCATGGTAATCCCGGTCACGCCGACCGCTGCATTAAACTGTTCGGCCTGGTTCACCGCGTTCTGGCCGGTACCGGCATCGACCACCAGCATAACCTCATGGGGAGCGGTGCTGTCCAGTTTGCCCATCACACGTTTGACCTTTTTCAGTTCTTCCATCAGGTTGTGCTGGGTGTGCAGGCGCCCGGCCGTGTCGGCGATTAACACGTCGATGTGTCTGGCCTGTGCCGATTGCAGGGCGTCAAAGATAACGGAGGCACTGTCCGCACCGCTTTGCTGGGCAATGACCGGAATATTATTGCGTTCTCCCCAGACCTGAAGTTGTTCCACGGCGGCGGCGCGGAAGGTATCCCCGGCAGCCAGCATGACGGAGAGTCCCTGGTTCTGGAATTGTCTGGCCAGCTTGCCGATGGTGGTGGTTTTACCTGCGCCATTTACGCCCACCACCAGAATGACGAAGGGACCGTTGCCTTGTTCGATAACCAGCGGCCGGTCACAGGGGGCAAGGATGGCGGCCAGATCGGTTTGCAGGGCGTGCAGCAGACTGTCGGTATCGGCCGGCTGTTTTTGGCCAAGGTCATCTATAATTCGGGTAGTGACGTCGATACCGACGTCGGCTGTGAGCAACAGGGTTTCGATTTCTTCCAGGGTATCGTGATTCACGTCCTTGCCGATAAAGAGGGTACTGAACGAACTGCGGGTTTTGCTCAAACCCTGTTTCAGGCGTGAAAACCAGGAAGCCGGTTTTTCACCGGAAGAATTTTTAGCGGATGTTTTATTGAAACCAAACATAAATATTGACTGTCGAACGGCGGTTAACATAATAGACCACCCCCGACTTGAGCGGATGCAGTCCGAGCGGGCTATCCTACCATTGCAGGGCATACGGCGTCAGGGGCAGGCACAGGAATATCAGGAAAAATTCAATAGATGTATATAAATAGAAAACACGTAATGTTCAGCATCCTGCTCGGGTTGCTGGTTTCCGGGCAGGTTCAGGCGGAAGTCCACGAATTCGAACTGGATAACGGCTTGAAAATCCTCATCAGGGAAGACCATCGCGCCCCGGTCGTTGTGGCGCAGATCTGGTACAAGGTCGGCTCCAGTTACGAATATAACGGCATCACCGGAGTTTCCCATGTACTGGAACACATGATGTTCAAGGGGACCGACAAACACCCGGCCGGCGAATTTTCCCGCATCATCGCCGCCAACGGCGGACGGGAAAACGCCTTCACCGCCAAAGACTATACCGCTTACTTCCAGCAGCTTGAAAAGAGCCGTCTGGCCATCAGTTTTGAAATGGAAGCGGATCGGATGCGCAGTCTCACCCTGCCGGAAGAGGAGTTCGAAAAAGAACTGAAGGTGGTGATGGAAGAGCGGCGCATGCGTACAGAAGACAATCCCCGTGCCCTGACCTGGGAACAGTTCAATGCCACCGCCTTCAGCAGCAGTCCCTATCACAACCCCATTGTCGGCTGGATGGACGATCTGAAAAACCTCAAGGTCTCTGATCTGGAGGTCTGGTACCGCAAATGGTATGCACCGAATAATGCAGTGCTGGTGGTGGTGGGCGATGTGGATCCCAAAGAGGTCTACAGTATGGCGCGCCGTTACTATGGAGGCCTGTTCAAATCCGCTTCCATCAAACCCCTCAAGCCCCGTATCGAGGCGCCGCAACGGGGCATGCGCAAGGTCACGGTGGAAGCACCGGCCAAACTGCCGTTTTTGATCATGGGTTATAAAGTCCCGGTACTGAAGACGGCCAAAGAGGATTGGGAGCCGTATGCGCTGGAAGTATTAGCCGGTATCCTGGACAGTGGCGCCAGCGCCCGTTTTTCCAAAAATCTGGTGCGAGGCAAACAACTGGCCGCCGGCACCAGTGTCAGTTACAGCCTCTATGCACGCCAGGATGAGTTGTTTGTCATCAGCGCCACACCCACAGCCAACACCAGTGTGGAAAAACTGCAACAGGCGATTACTGATGAGTTGCAGGCGATCAAGACCAAACCCGTTAGTGCAGCTGAATTGAATCGCATCAAGGCGCAGGTTGTGGCAGGCAAGGTGTATGAAAAAGATTCCCTGTTCTATCAGGCCATGACCATGGGTATGCTGGAGACAGTCGGCCTGGGTTGGGAGCGCATGGAAGAGTACGCCGACAAGGTGCGTGCTGTCACCGCCGAACAGGTGATGCAAGTGGCGAAGAAATATCTGGTTGAAACCAGCCTGACAGTGGCTGAACTGAAACCCGTCTCCCTGCAACAGAAAAAAGAACAGAAAAAATAAATTATGATTACGACGAAAGTAAAATCACCCATTGTGATCCTGCTGGCGATTATTGTGGCCGGCATCGTGGTTGTGAATCTGATGGATGAACTGCCTGTTGTGGAGGAAACCGCGCAAAAGTCCTTCAATATCCAGAGCTGGACCACCGCCAATGGCGCACAGGTTCTGTTTGTGGAAGCACCGGAACTGCCCATGCTGGATATCCGGGTGGTGTTTGATGCCGGCAGTGCACAGGACAATGGTCGCCCCGGTCTGGCAAGCATGACCAATCTCATGCTGGATCAAGGTGCGGGACAGTGGAGTACCGACGAGATTGCCGAGCGGCTGGACAGTATCGGCGCACGCATCGGCACCAATGCCCAGCGTGATATGGCCGTGGTTTCCCTGCGCAGCCTGACGGAGAAGCCGATCCTCGACAAGGCGCTGGAAACCTTCAGTGCTGTATTGCATCAACCGCGCTTTCCGGAACGGGATCTGGATCGTGAACGCAAACAAATCCTGATCGCCTTGCAGAACATGCAACAGTCGCCGGATGAGATCGCCGAGATGTTGTTCTATAAAACCCTGTATGGCAAACATCCCTACGCCACGCCAACCCTTGGTACGCCTGAATCAGTTCGAGGCTTAACCCGTGCGGATTTGCAAACCTTTTATAAAAAGTATTATGTTGCGTCCAATGCCGTGATTGCCATGGTGGGTGATATCGACAAGGAACAGGCCCGGGCCATCAGTGAAAAACTCAGCGCCGGTCTGCAACGTGGCAAACCGGCCGAGATGTTGCCGCTGGTGGAAAAGCTGCAAAAGGCCGCCTTCAAACAGCAGCAGCATCCCTCGACACAGACACACATCATGGTTGGCCAGCCGGGTATGACGCGTGGAGATGACGATTACTTTGTGCTGTACCTGGGTAACCATATTCTGGGTGGCAGCGGCTTCAGTTCGCGTATCGTGGAAGAGATCCGTGAAAAGCGCGGTCTGGCCTACAGCAGTTACAGTTACTTTCTGCCCATGCGGCGGCAGGGGCCGTTTATGATGGGGCTGCAAACCGCCAACCATAATGCACAGCAGGCGCAGGATCTGTTGAAGGCGACCTTGCAGACCTTTATTGACAAAGGGCCGACCGATGCGGAACTGGAACATGCCAAGCAAAATATAACCGGTGGTTTCCCCCTGCGTATCGACAGCAACAAGGATATCGTCGAGTATCTGGCGATGATCGGTTTCTATAATCTGCCGCATGATTACCTGCAAACCTTCAATAACAAGATCATGGATGTCTCAAAACAGCAGATCAAAGCGGTCTTCAAAAAGCGCATCGATCCTGATCGTATGGTGACGGTGCTGGTGGGTAATCCGGGTAAGCCGAAAAAATCCGCCAAATGATGCTTGCTCGCCATGGCCGGTCGCAGTAATACCTTGCGCATCATCGGCGGCGAGTGGCGCAGCCGCAAGCTGGCCTTTCCCGATATCGATGGTTTGCGGCCCACACCGGACCGGGTGCGCGAAACCCTGTTCAACTGGTTGGCGCCGGTCATCAGCGGTGCCCGTTGTCTGGATCTGTTTGCCGGCAGCGGGGCGTTGGGGCTGGAAGCTCTGTCTCGCGGCGCCGGTGAGGTCGTGATGCTGGACCGGGATATGAAGGTGGTGCGCCAGTTACAGGACAACCTGCGCCTGCTCAAGTGCGAACATGGCGTGGTGCAACAGGCTGAGGCGCAGACCTTTCTTGCCCGCCCTGTCGACCGAACGTTTGATATCGTCTTTCTCGATCCCCCCTATCGCAAGAATCTGCTGGCACCCTGCTGTGAACTGCTGGCGGCAAACCACTGGCTGTCCCCGCAGGCCAGGATCTATCTGGAGCTGGAAAAAGAGGCCGTATTGCCGGCATTGCCCGCAGGCTGGGATCTGCTGCGCAGCAAAACCGCCGGTCAGGTGGCCTACCATCTGGCGCTGGCCGGTTGACCTTTGACCTCACAGGATGAATGATCAGCACCATGAAAATCACCGCAATCTACCCCGGCACCTTTGACCCCATTACCAACGGACACCGCGATCTGGTGCAACGGGCGTCGCGCCTGTGTCAGCATGTCATCGTGGCGGTGGCCAAAGGCGGTGGCAGCGGCAGCAAAAAGCCCGTGTTCACTCTGGACGAACGGGTCGCGCTGGTCAACGAGGTGGTGCATGACCTGCCCAATGTGGAGGTCTGTGGTTTCGACAGCCTGCTGATCGACTTTGTGCGTGAAAAACAGGCCCAGGTCATCTTGCGCGGCCTGCGTGCGGTCTCCGACTTTGAGTATGAATTTCAGCTGGCCAGCATGAATCGCCATCTGGATGAGTCCATTGAGACCATTTTCATGACCCCGGCCGAACAATATTCCTATATATCCTCCTCGCTGGTGCGTGAAATCGCCGGACTGGGCGGTGATGTCTCGCCCTTTGTCCATCCCAATGTGGTTACTGCATTAAAAGAGCGATTGGGCTAAGATCCCTCCCCGTTTTAACCGATACAGCAGAAATTCAGCCGTTTTCCCGGAGTGGTTATGTCATTGATGATTACCGAAGAATGCATCAACTGTGATGTCTGTGAACCCGAGTGCCCCAACAGCGCTATTTCGCAGGGTGATGAGATCTACGAGATCAATCCCAATCTCTGTACCGAGTGTGTCGGTCACTATGATGAGCCGCAATGTGTGGATGTCTGCCCGGTGGATTGCATACCCAAGGACCCCGACAACGTGGAAAGCCCGGAAGAGTTACAGCTGAAGTATCAGCGCCTGATGGCGAAATCCGCCTGAGCCGGATATAAAAGTTATACAAATATAAAGCATTTGCTATCATAGGGACATGTCAGCATCCGCCTCGACCAAAGTCATTATCGCCGCCCTGATCGGCAATACCCTGATCACCATTACCAAGTTTGTCGCTGCGGCGATCACCAACAGCTCAGCCATGTTGTCGGAAGGGATTCACTCGATGGTGGATACCGGCAACCAGATCCTGTTGTTGCACGGCCTGAAACAGGCCAAAAAACCCGCCAGCGAAGAATTTCCGTTCGGTCACGGCAAGGAGATCTACTTCTGGGCCTTTGCGGTGGCCATCCTGATCTTCGCCGTCGGCGCCGGGGTCTCCATCTATGAAGGGATCCACCACATTATCAGCCCGACACCCATGAAGGACCCAACCGTCAACTACATTGTGCTGGGACTGGCCATGGTCTTTGAAGGGTTTGCCTGGACGATGGCCTTTGTCGAATTCGGCAAGACCAAGGGGCAGTGGGGTTATCTGGAAGCGGTGAAACGCGGCAAGGACCCGTCCATGTTCGTGGTGTTGTTTGAAGATTCCGCCGCCATGCTGGGACTGCTCATCGCCTTCATCGGCGTTTATCTGGCGCAACTCACCGGAAATCCGGTCTATGACGGCATCGCTTCAGTATTGATTGGTTGTGTATTGGGCGGCACCGCGATCTGGCTGGCCTATGAGACCAAGAGCCTGTTGATTGGTGAAAGCGCCAACCGTGAAGTGGTGGACGGCATTCGCCGCATCATGAATGCCGAGCCGGATATCAAACACGTCAATGAAATCCTCACCATGCACATGGGGCCGGAATATATCCTGGCCAACATCAGCGCCGACTTTAAGGACAACATCCCGGTCGGCAATATCGAAAACACCATTGCCGAGCTCGACCGGAAAATCAAATCCAAATTTCCTGAAGTAAAACGCATCTTCATGGAAGCGGAAAAACGCTAATTATAATACGGTTTTTTGCGCCTCTTCTTCCAGCTCCTCTCAATTGATTAAATTCTGTCCTCTTGGACAGCTTTCATCATGCCGCCTTTCCGCTATCAATAGCCCACTGAAACAGGTGGTACATGCAAACCTCATTTATTGTGCGTGATAAAGTGGGAACAAAGTCATAAAACGATGGTTTTGAAGCGGTTTGCGCCGATTTATGACAAACGGATGGAACCCCGGGACAGTATCCGGCGTTAAACCGAGTAACGCGCTCGAGTTTTTGTCGCGGGCAGTCGGCGCTTGCCTGTTTCGAGTGATGCGACATTTCAGGTTCGGTCCCGATACCGATAGATGCAGTCTGTGAGGAGGTTCCATGCAGTGGTTCAAAATAATTCTGGTTGCGGTTTTATTGCCGCATTTATTTCTGAGTGGTTGTGATGGTGGATCATCCGGTGATACCAACTATGCCATGGGTACAGTTACCAAGCTGGGCAGTGTGTATGTCAACGGTGTGCGCTATCACACCAACAGTGCAACCGTGACACTGGATGACAGCATTGTCACCGACAGTCAGGTGCTGGGTATGCCGGTCGTGGTAAGCAGCTCTTCATCCAATCAGGCGAGTACCGTCACGGCCAAAACCGTAGTGAAAGGCAAGATTACTTCCATTAATGCCGATGGCACCTCCATGGTCGTGCTGGGGCAGACCATCCGACTGGATGATGGAGCAACCGTATCCGGCATTACTCCGGCGGTAGATGTACTGGTTGAGGTGACCGGTCTGGTGAAACCCGGCGGTGTTATCGTTGCGAGTACCGTGGAAGGGAAAAGTGCACTGACCGGTTACAAGGTGATGGGTTATATCACTTCAGTTGATACAGGTGCGAAGACCTTTGTCATCGGCGGTCTGACGGTCAACTATGGCAGCGCCACACTCTCTGACATGGGCAGTGGTCCGGCGGTTGACATGCTGGTGGAAGTCAAGGCGGCGTCAGATTCAACCCCGCTTGCGGCATCAACAGTAGAACAATACGGCCCCGGTGTCAGCAGTGCCTCACACATTGAAGTGGAAGGTTATGTAAAAGGCTTCAGTGGTTCGAACCCAAACTTCAGTTTTACGGTATCCGGTGTGGATGTAACCACCAACAGCAGTACCACGTTTGAATTCGGTGCCACAGCCTATTTGGCGGATAACATCAAAGTGGAAGTGGAAGGCTCCATGAGTAATGGCACCTTGACTGCAAGTAAAGTCTCATTGCGTGACAGTATTCGTGTGGAAGGTGATATGACCGGCAAGAACGGTAACAGCTTCAACATTGACGGCATGGCCGGTATTTCTTTCACCGTGGACAGCAATACAGAGTACAACTCCACTACTGACGCCTATACCGATTTCAGCGATAACGACCAACTGCGCTTACGCGGTGTACCGACAGGAGCGACCAGTGTATTGGTTACCCGTATGGATGACCGCAATCCTGATAGCACTGTCTATCTGCGTGGACCGATCTCAAACGAAACCGGGAATAATGTCACTGTATTGGGAATTACCGTTGATGTGACCACCCTGACTTCGCGGCACAATCTGGATGACAGTACGATGACCAACTCCGAATTTCTGGCGGCGGTTGGTGTCGGTTCACCGGTGAAAGTCAGCGGTACCATCACTGGCGGCACGATCACCTGGAATCAGATAGAACTGGAAGATTAATAATACGTTCGGAGTAAGTAAAAAAAAGGCGGGTTTTACCCGCCTTTTTTTATTTACCTTATTTCTTGTTTTCTTCCGGCTTGTTATCCGGGAAGGCCATACTGGGGTCTTCATCATGCATGGCCGGCAGGGAGTGGGCGATCCCTTTATGACAGTCGATACAGGTGCGCCCGGCTTCGAAGCCCTTGGTGTGGTTGTTCACCGCACGTCGACCCTGGCGGGCATAGTCCATGGATTCAAAGTCATGGCAGTTACGACATTCCCGTGAATCGGTCTTTTTCATGGTGCGCCAGACATTGCGCGCCAGTTGCAGTCGCTTGGCGTCGAACTTCTCCGGCGTGTTGACCGAACCCAGTGCCTTGTGGAACAACTCATTGGTCGCCTGGATCTTGCGCAATACCTTCCAGTGCCACTGTTTGGGCACATGACAGTCGGGGCAGGTGGCGCGCACACCGCTGCGGTTATTGTAGTGAATAGTGTTCTTGTATTCTTCATACACATTGACGCGCATTTCATGGCAGGAGATACAGAAGCTTTCTGTGTTGGTTATCTCCAGTGCGGTGTTGAAACCACCCCAGAAGATAATACCTGCTAACACGCCGACGCTGAGCAGGGTACCCAGTGAGTATTTGGCGCTGGGTTGTTTCAGTACCTGCCAGATTTTCTGCAGCAGGGCTTTCAGATTATTGATGCTGTCTTTAACTGCCATGGTTAGTTCCTGTCTGATTCCGGTTATGGTCGTGTTGATTAATGACCCATGATGCTTTTAACGGGGGCAAAGTTGTTTTCCACCAGCGGTTTGGCATCCACCTGGGGAACGTGGCACTGGGTACAGAAGTAACGGCGCGCCGAGATGTTGGCCAGGTCATTGCCGTCTCGATCAGTAAAGTGGGTCAGGCTGATCTTGGTGGCCCCCTTGTCTTTATAGTTGGCCCAACTGTGGCAGCTGAGACATTTATTGGAATTGGTATTGATGATGTAGCCTTCGATAGTGTGTGGCACCAATGGCGGTTGTTGTACATAGTCCCGTTTGATCGGCGTTGTATCACGTTGCCACTTCTTGGGGACCGGTTTTTTGGCGTTCTCATTGAGCGGGTGGTCGCCACGCAGGGATTCCACTGCATGGCCTGCCGGTATGCTCAGGGCAAAGCCAAGCAGGAGTAACAGGGCATGGAAGAAGTGTTTCATGACAGAACCTCACTTTGCTTGAATGTGTTTGAAGAATCGGTTGATTTATAAAATCGGCTGGTGAAGCGAAAGACCTCTTTTGAACAGACATCAATGCAACGACCGCAATTGGTACAGTTACTGCCGGTGATCACCGGGCTGCGACCCTGTGGCGCACCTTTGAGCGCCGGCGGGATCACCTGTGGCTCCGGACAGATCGCGTAACAGTCCATGCAATCGTTGCACTGTTCGCGTTTTACCGCGCTGATGCGCACGGGAGTGAAACGCCCCGCCAGACTGTAAAAGGCGCCCATGGGACAGAGGTGGCTGCACCAGCCGCGCGGGCTGATGAACAGGTCAAATAAAAACAGGCCCATGATCAGCAACCAGACTCCACCCATGCCGAAGATCAGGCCGCGATAAACAGTGGTGACGGGGTTGATGAGTTCCCACACCATGCTGCCGCTGATGCTTGCCGCGATCAGGCTCATGGCCAGTAACCAGTAACGGGTTTCCCGTTGCAGGCGCAGGCCGGACTTGATGTGTAAACGTTGCCGCAGCCAGGCGCTGAGATCGGTGATCATGTTGATGGGGCAGATCCAGCTGCAATAGACCCGGCCACCGACCAGAAAGTAAAAAACGGCGACCAGTGCCGCGCCGATGAGCAGTGTGGTTTCCGGCCGGTGACCGGCAAACAGACTCTGGGTGACCAGAAAGGGATCACTCAACGGCAGGGTGTCCAGGGTCAGTGATGAAGCGATATTGCCCTTGATGATCCACACACCCAACAGCGGCCCGCTGAGGAATAATCCGAGTACAGCGAGTTGCACACTGCGGCGTAACAACAACCATTGATGGGCACGCAACCGGCCTTTGTGTGCTATGGCCTCTGCGCCGGGTTGCAACAGGGCGCTCATTGGCTTTGCTCCTGATGCTGGTTCAGGGTATCGAGCGGGTTTTCACCGAAGGGTGTTGTTGGTGTTTCCTTGATCAAACCCTTGCCATCATGTTCATAACGATAACCCGGCGGCAGGTTATAGTCGTGGGGTTGGTCCGGCGCAACCAGTGTGCCGCCGGCCTTTTGCTTTTCTTCCCAGCCGAGGCGATAGTGTTGTGCTGCCGCGCCCTTGGCCAGCCGTGTCGGCAAGACCTTGATCGCCGCTTCCGGCAACACACAGGCGTGTTCACACTTGCCACAACCGGTACAGGCACTGGAATGGACCACCGGGATAAACCGGGTGTGTTTGCCGGTGCGTGCATTGTGTTGTGGCTCCAGACTGATGGCCTTGTTGATCAGGGGACAGACGCGATAACAGACATCGCAACGCAGGCCGTGAAAATTCAAACAGTTTTCCTGATCCACCAGCGCCGCCAGTCCCATGCGTGCTTTATTGATATCCGTGAGTGACTTGTCCAGCGCACCGCTGGGGCAGGCGACCACACAGGGGATGTCATCACACATCTCGCAGGGCACATTACGGGCAGTGAAATAGGGGGTTCCGTTCACCACATCATCACCCGGCGCGGCCAGTTTGAGTGTGTTGTAGGGACAGTCGCGCACACACAGACCGCAGCGCACGCAGGCGGCGAGAAAGTCCTGCTCTGCCAGCGCACCCGGTGGGCGAATCGCCTCGGCGGGCAGACTGCGGGTTTGTCGGGCATAGCCCAACAAACCCATCCCCAGCAGCAGTGCACCACAGGCCTGACCGGCGCTGCGCAACAAAAAGCGCCGCCGGTAGAGATCGACCTTGTGCTCCGGTGCCGTCATCGGTGTGCACGATTAAACCTTGACGATCTTGACCGCGCATTTTTTGAAATCCGTTTCTTTTGACAGTGGATCGGTGGCGTCCAGGGTCAGCTTGTTGACCAGACGTCCGGCATCAAACCAGGGGATAAAAACCAGCCCCTTTGGCACCCGGTTACGACCCTTGGTTTCGATCTCGGCGGTCATTTCACCACGGCGACTGATGATCTTTGCGGTCATACCGCGCCGCAAACCGCGTGCCTTGGCGTCATCGGGATGCATATACACCACCGCATCGGGGAAGGCGCGATACAGTTCCGGTACACGGCGCGTCATGGAACCGGAGTGCCAGTGTTCCAGCACGCGTCCGGTGGAGAGCCACAGATCGTATTCCTTGTCCGGCGATTCCGCCGGTGGTTCATAGGGGGCAAAGATGATGTTGGCCTTGCCGTCCTTATTGCCATAGAACTGGACGCCACTGCCTTTTTGCACCAGCGGGTCATAGCCTTCACGATAACGCCACAGGGTCTCCTTGCCATTCAGTACCGGCCAGCGCAGACCGCGTGTCTGGTGATAGGCATCGAACTCGGCCAGATCGTGACCTTTCTTCGGACCCTGGGTACCGAAGATCCGATACTCTTCGAACAGCCCCTTCTGCACATAGAAGCCGAAGTGGTCCATCTCATCATTCTGATATTTGTTGCCCTGCTTGTCAGTGATGTGCTGGTTTTTGTATTTATCCACCTGACCGTTGCGATAGAGGATGTCATACAGGGTCTTGCCCTTGTACTTCGGCATTTTGGCGATCAACTCGGCGGGCCAGACCTCTTCCACCTTGAAGCGTTTGGAAAACTCCATCAACTGCCACAAGTCTGATTTGGCTTCACCCGGCGCACTGACCTGCTGACGCCAGAACTGGGTGCGGCGCTCGGCATTGCCATAGGCGCCTTCCTTTTCCACCCACATGGCGGTGGGCAGGATCAGATCGGCGGCCATGGCGGTTACGGTGGGATAGGGATCAGAGACCACAATAAAGTTTTCCGGGTTGCGATAACCGGGATAACCCTCTTCATTCATGTTGGGGGCGGCCTGCATGTTGTTATTACACATCACCCAATACGCATTCAGTTTGCCGTCTTTGAGCATGCGGTTTTGCAACACGGCATGGAAACCGGGTTTCTCCGGAATAGTACCTTCCGGCAGTTTCCAGATCTTCTCGGCAAAGTCGCGGTGGTCCTTGTTTTTCACCACCAGATCGGCGGGCAGGCGATGGGCGAAGGTGCCCACCTCACGGGCCGTACCGCAGGCGGAAGGTTGGCCGGTCAGGGAGAAGGGACTGTTACCCGGTTCGGCAATCTTGCCCATCAGCAGGTGGACGTTATAAAGCAGACCGTTAACCCAGACACCGCGGGTATGCTGGTTAAAGCCCATGGTCCAGTAAGAGGCAACCTTCTTTTTCGGATCGGCATAGACTTTGGCCAGTCGTTCCAGCTGGTCTTTGGGTACGCCGCTCAGTTTTGAGGTGTACTCCAGGGTATAGCTTGAGACTGATTTGGCATATTCATCAAAACTGATCTTGTCGAACTTGCCCTTGCCGGGATTCCTGGCGCCTTTCTCCAGCGGGTGTTCCGGTCGCAGACCATAACCGATATCGGTGGTGGCCGTGTTGAAGTTAACATGTTTGCTGATGAAGTCCTTGTTATAGGCCTTGTGTTGAATAATGTAGTTGGCGATGTAGTTGAGGATCGCCAGATCGGTCTGCGGCGTGAAAATCATGCCGTTGTCCGCCAGATCGAAGGAACGATGGGTAAAGGTGGAGAGGACATGTACTTCACAACCGGGTTTGGTCAGGCGGGTATCTGTGAGCCGTGACCACAGGATCGGATGCATCTCCGCCATATTGGCGCCCCACAGCACAAACACATCGGCGTGTTCCAGATCGTCATAACAACCCATGGGTTCATCAGACCCGAAGCCGCGCATGAAGGCGCCCACTGCAGAGGCCATACAGTGGCGGGCATTGGGATCAATATTATTGGAGCGGAAACCCGCCTTGAACAACTTGGCGGCGGCATAACCTTCCCAGATGGTCCACTGGCCGGAACCGAACATGCCCACCGACGTCGGCCCTTTCTTTTTCAGCGCCTCTTTCCATTTTTCCGCCATGATGTCAAAGGCCTTGTCCCAACTGATCTCGGTGAATTTGCCGTTCTTGTCGTACTTGCCGTTGGTCATGCGCAGCAGGGGTTTGGTGAGTCGATCCTTGCCATACATGATCTTGGAGAGAAAGTAGCCCTTGATGCAGTTCAGGCCCCGGTTTACCGGCGCATCCGGATCACCCTGGGTCGCCACCACCTTGCCTTCTTTGGTGCCCACCAGCACACTGCAACCGGTGCCGCAGAAGCGACAGGGTGCCTTGTCCCAACGGATCAGATCACCGCCTTTGGCTTCGGCCAACTTAATCCCCGGCAGGGTTACACCGGCAGCGGTGGCGGTCGCGGCAATGGCATTGGTTTTGATGAAGTCACGCCTTGTCAGTTTCATGCACAGGTCTCCTGTTCAAGTCCAGTATTATTCAGAATGTTGATAAACCATGGCGGCGGAGAGCACGCCTTCTATTTTGTTCAGATCGTTGATGGTGTCGGCCATTTGCATCCGATCCGGCAAGTCGAGGGTAATGATCATGCGACCTTCAGCGGTCACTTCATGGATCTCCAGTCCGGCGAATGAACCCAGTCGTGTTTGCACCTCAGCCAGTCTGTCGCGGGCGGCGTGTACCAGCACACCGCAGATATTGATGGCCGCCTGATCGACAGCGTCATTCATTATGATTCTCCTTGATAAGTGAGACGGATGGCTGTCGCCGGGCAGACATTGAAGCAGGCCCCGCAACCGGTGCAGTTGTCTTGAGTCAGTTGGGGAATACCAACACCGCCGGCCACCAGCTTCATGCGGATGGCGGTGGTTTCGCAGGATTCGGCACAGCGGCCGCATACTACACCCTGCAGGGGCAGACAACGCTCGGTGATCTCGGCATGCAGTGACCAGGGGCGGTTGGTGATCGGCTGGAAGACATTTGCCGTGCAGACGGCGGCGCATTCACCGCAGAAGGTGCATTCGCCACGGCGAAAATCCAGCGTTGGAAAGTCTTGATCATCCCGGCAGAGGATCTGTTCGGGACAGGCCTTGAGGCAATCGGTACAGCGGCGGCATTGGTCGGACAAGTGCTGTTCACTGCCGGTCCAGGGGGGGCGGATATGCTTGCGTTTGCCGGTAAAGTTACCGCGTAAAAATTGTGCCCTGCTAACCACTATTTACTCGTCTTTAATCTCATGGGGTGTGCAACATGCACATCCGGCGTTTTGGAATCGTTTATGTCGGCCATAATCGGATACTACAAGAGGTGAATTTAGTGAGGATTTGACCTGGATCAATATTAGAATATTATTTTCTACTGATTGAATAAGTGCTGTAAAAATAAAGGGTTAGATGATTTGGCTGTGAAATTTGCCGCAATGCGCATGACGTAGGCGATCTTGACCACTGGATTTGATATTTCCGGCGTTGTCAATTAAGTTCGAATCAAGACAGCAGCGTGCCGATATCACAGGTACGTCAAGCTGTTATCCACACATGGAATAAAGGGAGGTGTCATGAACGACACGACAAATACAAATAAATTGCCGTTCGAGTTTACCGGTAAGGCCGGTGAATATTTCGGTATCTGGATCGTCAATGTGCTGTTAACCGTTGTTACCCTAACCTTGTATACCCCCTGGGCCAAGGTGCGGACGCGGCGTTATTTCTACGGCAACACCCTGCTGGACAATTCGGCCTTTGACTACACGGCCGAACCCTGGGCGCTGTTGAAAGGCTATCTGGTTGCGCTGGGCTTTTTTATCCTCTATTACATGGGGACCAATTTTTATCCGTTACTGCTCCCGATCCTGATGCTGGTTTTCCTGATGGCCATGCCATGGTTGGTGGTCCGTTCCATGATGTTCAACGCCTTCCACAGTGTCTATCGAAACATGCGTTTCAGTTTTAAAAAGAACTACGGTGGAGCGGCGGCGGTATTTATCGGTTGGCCGCTGCTGATGCCGCTCACGCTGGGGCTGATTTTTCCGTTCATTCAGTTCAAACAGAAAAAGTTTTTTGTGGAAAACAGCAGTTTTGGTCAGAGTGAATTTAAGTTTCATGCCACACCCGGGGGCTTTTACAAAGTCTACTGGTTGATCATGCTGTTTGTGGTTCTTGGCGTCATCGGTATGATTGCTGCCATTGCAATCCCCGCCTATCACAACTATGTAGAGCAGGCACGTATGGGACAGATGATGTATGGCCGGTTTATTAATGCGGCGGATGATCCCGGTATCATGATGCTTTCCATGGCGATAAGCCAGATAGCGACTTTGTTGTTCTATATCGGGATTTTTGCCTATATTCAGGCGCGTGTCGGTAATCTGGTCTGGAACAATGTGGAACTGGCTTCGAACCGCTTTGAAAGCAAACTGCGCGCCCGTGACCTGTTCTGGATTTTCTTCAGCAATATTTTCATGATTGTCATTTCCTTCGGCTTGTTGATCCCCTGGGCCAGGGTAAGAATGGCGAAATATCGTGCCTCAAAACTCTCCATGCTGGCGGTGGGTGACCTGAACGGCTTTATCAAATCCGAACAGGATCAGGTCGGCGCCACCGGTGATCAGGTTGGCGAAATGTTCGATATGGATATCGGTCTGTGATCAAACTGCCGGCCTATCGCTACGATGGCACAACCTCGAATCGGCAGGAAGTGGAAATATGCCTCTTCGATTCGGGTGAGGTGGATATTCTGATCGATGGTGAGAAACTGCGCTATAAGGTCGACGATATAACCTCTACACCCAAGGTTGGCCGGATACGTGCCCGCTTTGCCTTCAGCGACGGGTCGGTCTGTGAAGTGATGGAACATCCGGAACTTGATGCGGCAATACAGATGTTGCCGCATCAGTCCCGGCAAAACAAAATACACGGCATAGAAAACCACCTGGGCGCCATTGCAGTGGTGTTTGTCATGACCATTGTGCTGATGTTTGTGGTGGTCCAATATGGCATACCTGCCGCGGCCAAACAGGTTGCCTTTATGATCCCCGTCGAGATGGAACAGAGTATGGGTGAGAGTACAATGGAGGTGTTTGAAAAGCATTTATGTGAGCCCAGTAAACTAAGTGACAAACGTCAGACTCAGTTAAGGAAAAAATTTATCGGCAGCCTGGACGAGGAGATGGCGTCACGCATCAAATTAATATTCCTGCATTGCAAGGGGTTTGGTCCCAATGCCTTTGCCCTGCCTGCCGGGTTTGTCATCTTCACCGATGATATTGTCAAACTGGCAAAACATGACAATGAACTGCTGGGTGTGTTCGCTCATGAAGTGGGCCATGTCATGAAACGTCATGCCATGCGTCATGTTCTGCAGAACACGGTAACCGGTTTGGTGATTGTGCTGTTGACCGGTGACGTGGGCTCACTTGCCTCTTTGGCGGCGGCCTTGCCCACTGTTATTGTCCAGGCGAAGTTTTCCCGTGATTTCGAGACAGAATCCGACGATTACGCGGCAGCGTTTTTGCGCAAGCGAAACATTCCGACCCGTCATCTGGGTGAAATGCTGGAAAGACTGGTGAAGAAACATGGCGGCGACAGGTTGCCGGATTTTCTCTCCTCGCATCCCGCGACCCGGGAACGTATCGAGCGGCTGAAAAAAAACCACTAATTCACTGATTCTTGATCCCGCTCTCTTTCAGTGCTGCATCCGCCGTGGTTAAATAGGTCCATTGGCCGGTTCAGCAGCTACTGGAGGAGAAGAACATGACGAAATCAATCATGCATATTTTATTTAGTGTTATGGTTGTTGCAGGGGCAATCATGCCTGTGCAGGCCGCTCAGGATGATGCACCGAAGGTGGTTTATCATGCCGATTTTTCTGACCCGCGTCGCATGAGCGCCATGATAACCAGCATCAACAATATGGTTACCACCTATCAGAGTGATCTGGTGGAATATGATGTGCGGATTGTCTTTGTTTCCCACGGCATCCGTTTTCTGACCAAAGACAAGCTGGAAAAAACCCCGTTTGCGGAAGACAAGGAACTGGCGGAACGCCGCGACAATATCATGCAACGGTTGTTCAGCTTGCAGGATGTGATGGGTGTAAAACTGGAACTGTGTGATATCACCCGTCAGGCGATTCGGCTTGATCCCGGCAAACTGATGAAAGATGTCAAACTGGTGCGTTCGGGCGTAGTGCGTATCGCAGAATTGCAACGTCAGGGTTTTGCCTACATTAAAATAGAATAGTTTTCGTATCGTATAGCAGAACAATCCGCCGGGTTGCGTGTGAATCCGGCGGGCCTGTATGCAGGGCAACGCGAATAAAAACAACATGACGCAGCAGAACTATCCATTTTCCATTGAACTGGCAGTGCGCGATTACGAATGTGATTTGCAAGGGATCGTCAACAATGCGATCTATCAACATTATCTGGAACATGCCCGTCACGAACACCTGCGTCACGGCGGCATCGACTTTGCCAAACTGACGGCGGAGGGTATTCATCTGGTCATGGTGCGCATCGAGATCGATTATAAAAAACCATTAAAATCCGGTGATCGCTTTGTGGTGTACAGCCGCGCCAAACGGGAATCCGCCCTGCGTTTTGTCTTTGAACAGGCCATCTGTCGTCTGGATGATCATGTCGTCATGGTCGAGGCACGAATGCTGGGTGCGGCCATCGGCCCCAATGGTCGACCGATAAAACCCGATGTATTGAATCCCATCTGTAGCGAGTAACTCATGCGCCTGATTTCTGTTTGTTTGACTCTGATCCTTGTCCTGGTTGCACCGCTGCACACCGCACAGGCCCGGCAAGCGGCGATCAGCAGTGCCCACCCGGCAGCGACCGATGCCGGCTTTGAGATTCTTGAACAGGGCGGCAACGCCTTTGATGCGGCGGTGGCGGTGAGTGCGGTATTGGCGGTCGTGGAACCCTACAGTTCCGGTATAGGTGGCGGCGGTTTCTGGTTATTGTATCGCAACAAGGATGGCAAGCAGATCATGATCGATGGTCGTGAGAAGGCACCCTATCAATCCCATCGTGATATGTATCTCGATTCCACGGGGGAAGTGATCCCCGGCCTCTCTGTCGATGGTCCCTTGTCGGCCGGTATTCCCGGTGAACCGGCGGCGCTGGTCCATATCGCTGAAAAATACGGCAAGTTGTCACTGCACAAAACCCTGGCCCCGGCGATCCGTGCTGCGCGTAACGGTTTCAAGGTGACACCCCACTATCAACGCATGGCACAGTTTCGCCTTGAAGCACTGCGTAAATCACCGGCAGCGGCAAAGATTTTTCTGCTCAACAATGAGGTCCCGCCATTAGGTTATGTGATCAAACAGGAAGACCTGGCAAAGACCCTGGAGGCCATGGCCAAACATGGCAGGGCGGGTTTTTATGAGGGCGAGGTGGCGCGTCGGCTGGTGACCGAAACCCGCAAGGCGGGTGGTATCTGGTCCATGCAGGACCTGGCGAAATACCAAATTGTTGAACGGAAGCCACTGACCGGACACTATCGTGGCTATCAGATCACCTCAGCGGCGCCGCCATCATCGGGTGGCATTGCACTACTGGAAATTTTGCATCAGCTTGAAGGCCTGGATCTGCATGAGCAAAATAACCTGCAGCGCAAACACCTGATCATCGAAGCCATGCGGCGTGCCTATCGGGATCGGGCTGAATATCTGGGCGATCCCGATTTCGTCAAGGTGCCGATCAAGACACTGCTCAGCAAACAGCATGCGGATCAACTGCGCAAAAGCATCGATCCCGAGTGGGCCACCCCCAGCAGTGATCTGAAACCGGTGGCGAGCAAGGACAGCGGTTTTCATACCACCCATTTTTCCATCATTGATAAACACGGCAATCGGGTGGCGGCCACACTCAGCATCAACTATCCCTTCGGTTCCTGTTATGTGCCGCCCGGCACCGGTGTGTTATTGAATGATGAAATGGACGACTTCTCCGCCAAACCCGGTGTGCCCAATGCCTATGGACTGGTGGGGGCGGAAGCCAACGCCATCGCCCCCGGCAAACGCATGCTCTCCAGCATGAGCCCGACCTTTGTGGAAAATAAACAACGCCTTGCCGTGATCGGCACACCGGGCGGCAGCCGCATTATCACCATGGTCCTGCACGGCATCCTCGCCTTTGTGGATGGCAAAGACGCAGAGACCATCGTCAACCTGCCGCGCTATCACCACCAGTACCTGCCGGACATGGTGCAACACGAAGTCGATGCCTTCAGTGCGGAAGAAAAAGCCGGACTGGAAAAAAGGGGACACCAGCTCAAGCAGCTGGACTCAACCTACGGCAACATGCACATCGTCATCCAGGACAAAAAAACCGGCAAACTCAGCGCCGCCGGCGACAAACGGGGTGAAGGCAAAGCGCTGGTGAAGTAGCAATCTTCATTGCAGGAAACATAACGCAAAGGCGCAAAGTTTATTTTTGTCATGTGATCCTGAATCCAGCTTTATACATGAACCCATCCGTGAGGACCATCCCCATTATCGGCGTGTGGTTGAGAGGTATTTCATCATTAATTAATCGCGGCAAGGATGCCGCGCATTGGCAGAGGGATAGGGATATCCCTTCTGCCAATGACAGGATGAAATTCATCGCAAACACGTTTCAGCCGATAGGGTGTCCTTTGCTTTGGTGACTTTCATTTGGACAAGCAAATGAAAGACACTCGCCTCAGCCGCGCAGCGGCGGGCGAAACATAAACCTCACGCCGTTCTCATTGTCAGTTAATAACGCAGAGACCGCAGAGCATTTATATAGATCATAAACATAACGCAAAGGCGCAAAGTTTATTTTTGTCATGTGATCCTAAATCCAGCTTTATACATGAACCCATCCGTGAGGACCATCCCCATTATCGGCGTGTGGTTGAGAGGTATTTCATCATTAATTAATCGCGGCAAGGATGCCGCGCATTGGCAGAGGGATAGGGATATCCCTTCTGCCAATGACAGGATAAATTCATCGCAAACACGTTTCAGCCGATAGGGTGTCCTTTGCTTTGGTGACTTTCATTTGGACAAGCAAATGAAAGACACTCGCCTCAGCCGCGCAGCGGCGGGCGAAACATAAACCTCACGCCATTCTCATTGTCAGTTAATAACGCAGTGCCCGCAGAGCATTTATATAGATCATAAACATAACGCAAAGGCGCAAAGTTTATTTTTGTCATGTGATCCTGAATCCAGCTTTATACATGAACCCATCCGTGAGGACCATCCCCATTATCGGCGTGTGGTTGAGAGGTATTTCATCATTAATTAATCGCGGCAAGGATGCCGCGCATTGGCAGAGGGATAGGGATATCCCTTCTGCCAATGACAGGAT